>ERZ773269.948-NODE-948-length-31356-cov-3.456950_pt1 | contig 31356 bp, 34 predicted proteins | sample MGYA00511958_ERZ773269 | MGnify/ENA primary metagenome ERZ773269 (study PRJEB29015, sample SAMEA2737761) | human gut metagenome | biome: human gut; feature: human-associated habitat; material: faeces | place: China | collected 2012 ... | reverse complement strand
TAAGTCCGCCTGATAAAGGCCTAACAGCTGCGTTTCCAAATCCATGGGGTGTGTCAGTGGCCCAATAAGATTCATGATCGTTGGAATACCTAAGGCCTGTCTAGCTGGTGAAATATAACGCATGGCTGGATGCATCTTTTGAGCAAAGAGAAAGACAATACCTGTCTCATCTAGAACTTGGGCCAATTTTTCAGGAGCCAGGACAACATTGATTCCCAATTCTTCAAGGACATCGGCTGAACCTGATTTTGAAGAAATAGAACGATTACCATGCTTAGCGACATGGATGCCACCAGCAGCGAGGACAAAGCTACAAGTCGTTGAAATATTGAAAGAAAAGGACTTATCACCACCTGTACCACAATTATCCATAGCATCGCTTGTTTGGCTAGGAATAACAGCCGCATTTTTTTTAATCGTTTTAATGAGACCTAAAATTTCTTCCGGTGTTTCCCCCTTGATTTTCAAAGCCATCAAGAAGGCTGCTATTTGTGCTTCTGACAATTCTCCTTTAAAAATTTTTTCAGCAACTGCTGTTATTTCAGCTTCTGTTAAATTTTCTTGAGCAGCTAATTTTTCAAAAATGTCTTTCATTTATTTGTCCTCTCTGCATTCTAACCGACTAATCTTACAAAATTCTCAATCATTTTTAATCCTTCAGGTGTGCCAATGGATTCTGGATGATATTGTAAACCATAGATTGGAAGCGTCTTATGCTGAATAGCCATAATCTCGCCATCATCTACTGTTCTAGCCGTTACTTCAAAATTTTCTGGTAGCTTATCGACTACTATAGAATGATAGCGCATGATTTCGAGTTTTTCTGCTAATTCTTTAAAAATTGGCGACGATTTTGTGATTGCCATCTGACTTTGCTTGCCGTGCATGACTTGATGAGCTAATCCCAATTTCCCTCCAAAACTTTCAGCAATGGCTTGGTGTCCTAAGCAGACTCCCAAAATAGGTTTTTCCCTTGTAAAGTCTTTAATCAAGGCTTCCATCCTTCCAGCATCAGCTGGCCAACCGGGGCCCGGTGAAAAGACAAGGCCATCTGCTTCTTGAGCTGCTTCATAAAGATCAGCATCATCATTTCTCAATACCTTGACTTCAGTAAAATGACCAATGAATTGTGCCAAATTATAAGTGAAAGAATCATAATTATCAATTAATAAAATCATTGTATCTCTCCTATTCTAGTCATTGCTTTGGCCTTATTAATGGTTTCGTAGTATTCATTTTCAGGAACGCTATCATAGACAATCCCCGCACCTGCTTGAACATAGGCTTTTTGATTTTTGATAATCATGGTACGAATGGCAATGGCAAAGTCCATATCTCCGCTTGCTGACAGATAACCAATTGCTCCTGCATAGATACCGCGCTTTTCTTTTTCCAACTCATAAATGCGCTTCATAGCACGAATTTTCGGTGCTCCTGATACCGTACCCGCTGGCAATGTTGACTTAAGAGCATCCATACCAGTCAAACCAGACAGAAGTTTACCCTTGACAACACTAGTTAAATGCATAACATAGCGAAAAAATTCGACTTCCATGTATTTAGACACTTGAACACTTCCTACCTCAGCAATTTTCCCAATATCGTTGCGGCCCAAATCTACCAACATACGGTGCTCTGCTACTTCCTTGACATCTGATAAGAGCTCTTCAGATAAGTCTTTGTCTTTCTGATCGTTGGCACCACGAGGACGTGTTCCTGCAATAGGATTTGTAGTAACCACACCATTTTTAAGAGAAACGAGACTTTCTGGACTGGCTCCAATAATCTGATAATCACCAAAATCATAAAAGTAAAGATAATTGGAAGGGTTGGTAATACGTAAATTACGATAAAAATCTAGCGGCTTGCCACTAATATCTGCTGAGAAACGCTGGCTGAGCACGCATTGAAACATATCTCCCTGACGAATAAATTTTTTTGCTTTGGTAACCATGTCTTTAAAAGTAGCTTCTTCCAAATGGTTCCTAAAAGTCAAAGTGTGTAAATCGCGTTCCGAAAATTCATCAACCGCCTGTTTTTTAAGATCTGCTAAGACTTCCTGCAAGGCAGCCTTTTGTTCCTCTTCTTCTCTGCCGCTGTAAATATTATCTTCAACAATGACAATTTTTTCTTTCTTATGATCAAAAATAAGATAAGATTCATAAACAAAAAAGTGCATATCCGGTGTTCCAATCGTATCTTGAGGAATCTTGCCAATATTTTCATAAAGACCAACCATGTCATAGCCCACAAAACCAATAGCGCCACCATTAAAAGGTAAATCTTGAGACAGTTGTGATTTGACAGTGATTTGACTGAGATAATCTAAGGGATCACTTTCAATAACTTTGCCATTCTCTGTCAATTGCCCATTTTCAAATTTGATTTCAAAAACAGGATTGTAAGCAACAATTGAAAAACGCGCATTTTCCTTTTCACGAGGGATAGACTCCAAAATCACCTTATGGTCGCCCTGTACACGCATGTAAGCAAGGATTGGGGTCAAAATATCAGCACTCAATATCTTCTTTTTCATATTCAGTCTCACTTTCTATTTAGGTCATGATTGCTATTAATCTTTAGCTCTAAAGCTGTGAAAGCCTCAATCATCGTTTGCCAAATAGCCAGAGCAACATCTGGTGATAGACCGAGCTTTTCTGCCTCTTGCTGTCTATTTAAAAGGACTTGTTTCACTCGATCAGGAGCAGTGACAGCTGCTTGACTGTTGATAGGTTTTAGCTGACCAATCTTTTCAACAATTTGCTGACGTTGCGCTAATAGAACTAATAATTGATGATCTAACTGATCAATTTGATTTCTCAGATTCTGGATACTTGTCATAATTATCACCTGCATTAAAAATTGAATGAAGATAACAAAAAACCTCACACAGAAAATCTGTGTGAGGGCGTTAAATCTAGCTAACACGGTGCCACCTCAATTAACGGGAACCAATAGTCTTTCCCCGTTATCTTAATCTCCTCTAACAAGGAGTTGCACGATAAGGTGTGCTCACCGGAAGAATATTGTTTATCTTCGCTTTCTAAAAATCAGCCCACTTCCCAAAATTCTGCTGCCTGTTCACAATACCCACAGACTCCCTGAAAACAAAAGGTTTGGTACTTTTCTGATTTATTTCTTACGATTATACACTTTCTAAAAAAGAATTGCAAGCATATTTGCGTATTTTATCATTGGTTTGTGTCAAGTTTCCCTCGAAAAATTTTCTAAAGTCCTAAATCATTGTTTGAGTTGCCCTTATTACACTGTTTAAAGCTATTTGACTTAGAATCTGAAAACATTTAAGATGCAAAACAAATAAGCCAATCGATAACTTCTAAGACCTTATAACAACAACTTCTAATCTGAGAGATAAATAACCTTTTTTATAATATTGAAAAGTGATAATTTTTAGGATCTATAAAACACATTGTTATAAAAAACAATTCTTTAATAGATTAAATTGTTCTTAACTTCAAATTATGCTATAGTTATAGTTGCTATCATTATTTATTAAGGAGATTTTTCATGTCAAAAACAAGAGCTGAGCTAAAAGCAGAAGCTAAAGAACATCTGCAAGAAAACTGGGGTTACGCCATTGGCTTATATATTTTGCCGGTTTTAGCTGTTATGGGTATCTACTTGGCTTGCATCCTCGTATATGCTACTCTGACTGCCCCTCTTGCCCTATCTATAGGGGAAACTGCTTTTCTTGCAACATTACCACTTCTCATTATTCTGTGGTTACTAGTTTTGGTAGTTTCATCCACGGTGACAATCGGAGTTAATTTAGGATTTCTGAACTTCTTTAGAGGAGGACGTCCAACTTATACTGAAGCGAGTACCTATCTTTTAAAAGAAAACCGCTTTTGGAAGTTCCTCTGGACCAATGTGCTTATGGTCATTTTGCTTTACCTGTGGTCATTGCTCTTTCTTATCCCTGGAATCATTAAAACTTACAGTTACTCCATGACCAACTATATTCTTAAAGACAAATTGGAAAAAGGCGAATCAGTAACTGTCACTCAGGCTATTACTGAAAGCCGTCAATTAATGAACGGTCATAAATGGGAATACTTTGTCCTTCAGTTAAGCTTTATTGGCTGGGCCATTTTAGCCAATCTTACCTTTGGTATTGGCTATCTTTGGCTCGTCCCTTACATTGAAACAACCAATGCTGCCTTTTATCAAAATTTGATTGACAGTCAAATAGCAAATCATTCTATTGTATCTCTATCTCAAGAAATTGAAACAGGAACTGTCTAATCCTTAAAATCAATTCTAATACCAAAAGCTAGATAAACATCTGGCTTTTTTACTTGCTCATATAAAAAAACGAGCTTGTTTTCAATCTGAAAATTTAATCCCCTTTCAATTATAAAATTTACCTTAAAATGCTATAATAAAAGAAATGTAAATGTCTTAGGTTATCATCAGAAAGGAGACTAATCAATGAAAATAATTAATGCAAGCTTTTTTATTAAGGCAGACAAAAGAGAAGAGTTTTTAGCCGACACCCTGCCCTTAATTCGTTCATCAAGAGCAGAATCCGGCAACATCAGCTATCAACTCTATGAAGCAATTGATACTCCTAATCAATTTGTGATGGTTGAAGAATGGCAAGATCAAACTGCCATCGATCAGCATAATAGTAACCCTTTATTGATTCAATTGCTGGAGAACTTAAAAATGTACAGCTCAGCCGAACCCATTATTAAAGTGACAGAAGGCTAGGTTAAGCAGAAAAGGAGTAGAACCAAATCATGATTTCCTAAAAATCGACCTTATCGTCCCACTCCCTTTCTCATACCATTTATCTCATCATTTCAAGCGAGAAACCTGCTACTCCTTTAGTATATAACCTTTTTAGATTTATTTTTCAACATAGGTATGAAGAGGATAGCTCGGATAGGTTATCAAGCGAGCCTTTTCTGATGTGATATAACCAGCTGGAGCATCAAGAACAGTTGGAATGCGATTGACAATTGTACCACATGTGAGTGCTACCGTATCAGGTTTGTTAACTGAGAAGATGAGATCTGGCTCTCCTGTAATTTCCCAGTCACACATATCGCCATCATCTTGTCGATAAACTTTACCAATACATTCCACCTCTAAGTCAATGCCTTGATGCGTTTGAACCTTAGTGACTGCCGACATTCCTGTCACTTGGCCAGCTGGAATAGTGCATCCTAAGGTTTCAGAATAGACATCTTCATCTAAAGTATAAGGAACGCTTTTTTGATTAATAGATTGGATGATCCAATTCATTTTCGAGCAGATGGCTTCCGCAGCATTCCACATATAAGATGGTAAACTTTCCGCAGAAGCAATGTCACGTTCAAAACGTTCTAAATCATAACCAGCGCCGTGTGCCTCAGCTAGTGCCAATCCATAATCTTCAACATTATAGCTGACCACACCTCTCACTTTTTTAATCTTATTCATTCCTGCCATTGCTAAACAAGGCATGTTAATCCAGTAAATGTCCTGCATGCCCGACCCCATAATAGTGACATGATTCTCTTTAGCCAACTTATCCAAACGATTGGTCTCAGAAGGGGATGTTGTCCAAGGATAAATGGCTTCTTCACAGGTTGAAATGACATTAACACCATGTTTGATAGCCATTTCATAAAATTCATACATTTCTGGCATATAAGAAAAAATGGTAACAATAGCGATATCGGCATCACAGTTATCAAACACTTGGTCAGCCTTATCAGAAATAATAATACCAGTCTTATGACCAAAGCCAGCAAAATCACCAATATCCTGTCCTACTACTGCTGGATTTTTATCAATAGCACCGACAATTTCAACACCATGATCTACAAGATAATTAAGAATGACCTTTGACATTTTACCACAGCCATATTGGACAGCACGAATTTTTGTATTTCTCATGAGAGGTTCCTCCTTTTATTGTTATAGTCTTTTAGTACTAGGCAGATACAAATTTAATGGCAAATAAATTCCTTCATCAAACAAGAAGAGATCTATAGAATCTTCTCTAATAGCTGCATTAATTAATATCTTTGAAAATTAAAATTCCCAAAATACCATTATCGGCAATGAACTGCAGAATAACTTGAGTTAAACAAGGAGATTAACAACACTATAAAAGATAAACTAAACAGCCATATTTATGTCACAAATATATTATAATATCTATAGTAACTATAGAGTCAAGGAGAAATGTTATGGAGTTTATTTTAAAAATTGGAGATTTTTCCTACATTAATAACATCCCTATTCAAACTCTGCGTTATTATGATAAAATTGGTCTTTTAAAACCCTATCGCATTGATCAAAAGACGAATTATCGTTATTATCATATCAATCAATCTCAGATAGTAGACGAAATCCAATATTTAAGACAGCTTGACTTTTCTCTGGAGGAAATTAAAGGAATACTTTCTAAACATGAAAATTTAACTGAACTCAACCATTACATTAATGAACGACGCCAGTGTCTTTTATTTGAAAAGCAACGTTTGGAAGAGCGCTTAGCAGAAATTAATACCTATCAAGCAGGTGCCTTTATGTATGATTATAAAAAGCATAACCAAGGTTTGGAAATTTTGACTTTACCAGCTAGACGAATGATTATTTATGAAACTAAAGAAAATATTTATCAAATGACTGATGAAGCTTATGAATTTAATCTAAGAAAATTTAAACAAGCTTTGAGAAAAAATAATCTCTCTTATTCAACCTTTTCTCGTGTTGGTTCTATTATTGAGAAAGAAGATTTCAAAAATAAAAATTGGTTATCTCATCAAATGTTTATGTTCTTTAATGATATTGTGGAAAAGTTTAAAATAAAGACCTACCCTTCTGCCCTTTATGCTTCAATTTATTGTTCCTCTTTTCAAGAGGAGATTGAAAAATTAGACGATTTCTACCAAATGATTGTTGATAAGGGTTATCAAATTAAGGGAGATTACATTTGCGAGGTCATTTATGAACATCCTAATTTAAATCACAACAAAAGAGAAATATTTATTAGAATGCAGGTCGCTGTTAATAAAGGCTAAGAATTTACAAAAAAGTTGGATAAGTGTACGTATATTATCCAACTTTTTTTATGAGTTAAAACTTATTCAATCCATCATACCTGCTTGGAGTTGATACATTTTGTGATAGGTTCCTTTTTTCGCTAGAAGTTCCTCATGAGTTCCCGACTCAATAATTTTACCCTTATCAAGAACATAAATACAGTTGGCATCTTGAATGGTTGATAAACGATGGGCGATGGCAATGGTTGTCCGTCCTCTACGCATTTTAGCCAAAGAATTTTGAACCAATTGTTCTGTTTCTGAGTCAATATTAGCTGTCGCTTCATCAAGAATTAAAATTTTAGGCGAACTTGCTACCGTTCTGGCAAAAGCCAATAGCTGACGCTGACCAGTTGAAAAACTTGAACCACCTTCACTAACAGGTTCCTCATATTTATGAGCCAATTTTTGAATAAATTGATCAGCATCCACAAATTTTGCCGCAGCTTCAATATCCGCATCTGTCAAATCCTGATACATTTTTATATTAGACTTGATTGTCCCATGATAAAGGAAGGGCTCTTGCAAAACCAGACCAACATTTTTGCGTAATTCTTCTTGGCTATAGTTACGGATATCATGTCCATCAATGGTAACTTGACCTTTTTGAAAGTCATAAAAACGCATGAAAACATTAATAATAGAAGACTTACCTGACCCTGTTGGACCAACAAAAGCAATCGTTTGACCCTGATTGACTTTAAAAGAAATATGATCTAAAATTTGATGCTGACCATCATATGAGAAAGAAACATCCCTAAATTCAATATTACCAGCTGAAATGCTAATGTCACTATCATCTTGATGTGGTTCATAATCCCTTTCATCTATCAGATCAAAAACACGTCCAGCTGAGACCATAGAAGTTTGCAAGGTTGAGAAATTCTGAGTCACTTCAATTAAAGGGTCAAAGAGGCGATTAACATATTGAATAAAGGCATACATCATCCCAGCTGAAATACCAATAGTCTGCCAATTAAATCCAAAATAAGCCATCAAAAGAGCATAAGCCAAAAGCTTCAAAAGCGACATAGCTGGACGTAGGAAAAGACTGTCCAAGGCCATAGAACGATTGGCATAATGAAAATGTTCTTCATTGATTGCCTCAAATTCTGCTTTTAAACGCTCTTCTTGTCCAAAAGCTTGAATAATATTGATACCTCCAATACTTTCAGATAAATTGGTATTGATATCACTCAATAAACTCCTCGTTTTAGCAATAACCTTAACAGACTTTTTACGATAGAGATTGACCAAAATAAAAATAAAAGGCAAAAAAAGCATGACCAGAAAGGTCAAATGATAATTCAGCATTAACATGGTATAAAGGGTAACACTAAAAATAAAAATAGCTGAAATAAAACTAGATAAGATGCCTGAAAACATGTCACTAATACTTTCTGTATCATTGGTTAAGCGCGATACAATCGAACCTGCTGGCGTTTTATCGAAATAGGCCATTCCCAATCTTTCCATATTGGCAAAGGCATCCCTACGAATGTCGCGAACAACACTAAAAGAAACACGCGCAAAAAGAAGATTGCCAAAATATTGTAAAATCGTCTGCAAAACATAGAGCAAGTAGTAGCCCAGCAAAAGTGAAGCTGCTGTCTGATTGAAATGAGTCAAAAAATGATCAATAAAATAAGAGGCCACTAAGGGGACGAAACTTTTAATCACTGTTGTTGACAAAAGGAAAAGCAAGGCGAAGAAAGTCAACCATTTATAGGGCTTAAGATAAGACATCAGACGCCAAAAAACATGGCCTTGGTGTTCATTATTCTTCATCTATTTCTCCTTTCATTTCTAATTGTTGAGATTCATAAGTTTTAGCATACCAGCCGCCTGCCTGAATGAGCTCATCATGACAACCGCGTTCTTGAATGTGTCCATCTTGCATCACTAAAATCAGGTCAGCATGCACAACAGCACTTAAGCGATGAGCAGTAATCAAGGTTGTCTTGTCCTGTCGTGTTTTTTTTAGATTTTCAATGATAGCATGCTCGGTTTTAGCATCAACTGCCGACAGAGAATCATCTAATATAAGGATATCAGGATTTAGAATCATGGCACGGCTCATGGCAATTCTCTGTTTTTGACCACCAGACAAAGAGACGCCTTTTTCACCAATAATCGTGTCAAAACCCTGCGGCATAGCTACAATATCATCGTAAACTTGAGATAACTTAGTGATACCTTCAACTGCTGTAAAAGTTAAATTAGGATCGCCAAAGCGAATATTATCTAAAATAGACATGGCAAAAAGAACCTGATCCTGCGGAACATAACCAATTAAACTGCGCAAATCAGCCAAACGATACTGACGAATATCATGTCCATTTAACTTGATTGTACCTTGATTAACATCGTATTCTCGCAAAAGAAGTTTGAGAAGACTGGTTTTTCCTGAACCCGTCTGACCAACAATGCCTAGTGTCTGACCTTTTTTCAAGGCAAAATGAACATCTTTAAGTGTTGCTTCCTTTTCATAAGCAAAGCGGTCAATATCATATTCTAAAGAACCATTTTCAATCTTTGTTAAGGGATGCTTAGGATCTGTAATATCTGATTTTTGAGACAATAAATCCATAATGCGTTCATAAGAAACCGCACCACGCTGAACAATATTAAACAAAAAACCAATCGCCATTAAAGGCCAAACCAGCATATCCAAGTAAGTCACAAAAGTAACCAAACTTCCGACAGTTACTTGACCATTTTTAACAAAAAAAGCACCAACGAGCAGCGTCAAAGCATAGGAAGCTCCCACAAACAAAAGAACCAGAGGATCAAACATACTATCGTACTTCATGGTTATCATATTTTTAGCAAAAGTCATGTCATTTGTTTCCTGAAAAGAAGCTAATTCATTGGTTTGATAACCAAATGATTTTGTCACCTTGATACCTGAAACACTTTCTTGAACCTTATTATTAAGTTCTGAAAAGGCAGCTTGTGATCGTTTAAAACTTTCATGTGTTTTACGTCCTAAACGACTGGTTGCTAAAGCCATTAAAGGCAGAGGAATGATAGCCACCAAGGTCATCTGCCAAGAAATGCTGAAAAACATGGTCATTAAGGTCACCAAAGCAGTAATGGAAGCATCAACTGCTGACATGACACCGCCACCTGCTAATCTGGTCAAGGAATTAATATCATTGGTGGCATGCGCCATCAAATCTCCTGTGCGGTACTTCTGATAAAAAGAAGGCGACATTTTAGTAAAATGCTCAAAAAGACGAGAGCGCATAATTTGCCCCAAACGATAAGATGTTCCTAAAATATAAATCCGCCAAACATAACGTAAGCCGTACATGGCAAAAGCGGATAAAAGCAAGTAAAACAAATCCCATAGAAGCATCTCTTTGTTTAAGTTCTTATTGGTGATATGATCAATAACATGTCCCATCACTTTGGGTGGAATCAGATTGAGCACACTGACCAAACTCAGTGCCAATATTCCAATTAAATAGCGGCGCTTTTCAAGCCTGAAAAACCACCATAAATTCTTTATAACAGACATTATTGTCCTTTCTTTCATTTTGACAAGAAAAACTCCCTCTCATCTGAGGGAAACCTTCTTTTACATTTCTTTTATTATATACCTTGAAGCCAACTCTAAGTCAAGTAAAATGAACTTTCTGAACCGGCAAAAAATTACATACAAAAAGCGGAAAGGTCAAGCCTTACCACTTTGAGATTTCTGTTGATAATATGCTCTTATTTTCTTTTGAATAAAAAGGTGACAATAAAAGGCTAATAAACCACCTAAACTATTGGTCCATAAATCATCAATTTCAAAAACACGATTAACATCGAAAAAGAAATCAAGAAGCAGTTGTGTGCATTCAATACTTAGACTTAGGCAAAAACTAAATAACAAGATCTTTTTCTTATTTCTCAAGTTTGGAAAGAGTAACAGAACTTGCAAAACCAAGGGAAAAAGCAAAAAGATATTAACAACATTTTGACCAAACACCCAGATAAGTTTCAAAAGATTGGACAAGTGCCCTAAACTAAATAGTGAATTGAAAGGCACAGGCAGTATAACAAGCCGACCAAAATGCTGAATGTTCGGGGTTTGAACACCCCTTATTGTATGCTGAGGACAAAAACACATATAGCAAATAGCGATAAAATATAAAACCAGCAAAAGCCAAGATAACTTGCGACCGATTGGTTTTAACTCAGCTGTTTCATCAAAAAAAGCAGTCATTACTGAGCTGTTCCAGCAGTCGCTTTCTCACGATCGCGTTTCATAGTATTAGAACGCAGCTGTCCACAGGCTGCATCAATATCAGTTCCATGTTCCTGACGCACCACACAGTTAACACCATTTTTCTTAAGAACATCGTAAAAAGCATCTACACGCTCTTTGGGGCTACGACTGTACTGGTCGTGTTCCGTGACAGGATTGTACGGAATTAAATTAACATAGGAAAGTTTGCGGATTTTCTTAGTCAAATCTGCCAATTCCTGAGCATTTTCAGGGTTATCATTAACACCATTGAGCATAATATACTCAAAAGTCACACGACGGTTGGTCGTTTCAATATAATATTCAATCGCTGCAAATAGTTTTTCCAAAGGAAAGGAACGATTGATGCGCATAATGCTAGATCGCAATTCATTGTTAGGTGCGTGAAGTGAGACAGCCAAATTGACTTGAACCCCTTCGTTGGCAAAATCACGAATTTTATGTGCTAAGCCTGAAGTTGACACTGTAATATGACGAGCACCAATTGCCAGCCCATTATCATCATTTATTGTACGCAGGAATTTGAGCACATTGTCATAATTATCAAAAGGTTCACCAATTCCCATCACCACAACATGACTGATACGTTCACCCTGACCGCGTTCATCAAAATATTTTTGCACCAACATAATCTGCGCTGTAATTTCGCCATTATTAAGGTCGCGTTGTTTTTTGATCAAGCCACTGGCGCAAAAAGTACAACCAATGTTACAGCCTACCTGTGTCGTCACACAAACAGAAAGACCATAATGCTGACGCATTAACACCGTCTCAATTAACATGCCATCTGGCAACTCGAATAAATACTTGACTGTCCCATCTGCTGACTCTTGAACGATACGCTGTTTGAGCGGATTGACAAGGAAATTTTCATTTAAAAGGGCGATAAAATCTTTTGAAAGATTAGTCATTTCCTCAAAAGACTGAACACGTTTACGGTAAAGCCAATCCCAAATCTGTGTGGCTCGGAACTTTTTTTCACCGTGTTCAATCGTCCAAGCAATTAAATCATTACGGGTTAAACTATAAATAGATGGTTTCATTTAACTTCCTTTTTCTTTATCACAAAATTATTCTTAGCATCCTGAATCTCTCGCATAGCCTGACGCTCTTTTATCTTTTCGCGACGAAGCTTCTCTTGAAGATTCATTTTAGCATTATTTTTATTAAAACGTTTTTTCCTGCGATTATCGCGCCGTTTACGTCTTTGAGAGTTATCTTCTTCACTTTTGATTTCTTTAGGATTAGGATTTTCCAAAACAAAATAGGCACAGCCAAAATTGCAATATTCTTTTAGATAATCATCCAAATAACCAATATAAGGATTTTTAGTTTCCCTTTGCGTTTCCTCCTTATAGAAGCCCTTCAAACGCAGTTGTTCATTGCCCCAATCACCAACAATATAATCATATTTGAGCAAGATGTCTGAAAAGCGTTGGGTAAAAGCAGTCACATCAAAAGCATTTTTGACATTTTCCAAAAGAAGCAAATCAATATCATCACTCTTAACATGATTATCAAAAGTTACAAATTGAGGACCGGGAAACTTATTGTAATTATACATTTCAGGAGTAATGTCTTTTCTCATAGATCTCCTCTCAGGTATTTTTCTACTGTCTGTCTCAGTAAATCAGGAAACAGCAATTGTCCTTTTCTTGATGTTAGGCTATTAAAATAAGGAGCAAAATAATATTGATCCACTAAAACAAGGCTCATTTTATCTTTTCTGCCAATAGCCTTATTATTATACACTATTTTTCCATTTTTGTAAGTAAAACCACTCGTTACTACTTTGCCGAACTGTTTACCGCGAAAGCCCATACCACGAATCTGCTGACTAGCTAATAAATCTGCTTGCGAAAAGATATCGTGACAGATTTCTAAGAGTTCAGTTTGTGTCACTTGAAATTTGACCAGACGCATTTGATGGGGTAAGGATTTGTGAAGGTCTGCCTTAGTAAGATTTTGCGAAAAAGGCTCAACAACCAATCCTGTGTTTATAATAGCCAAATCTGCAGCAGCTGACTTCTTCATTGCCTCCATCACTAAATCTGCACACTCTTTCAAACTTGGTTGGCGAGATAATTTGCAGATCAAATTCTCTGCCAGCAACTTTTCGCCTTCTTCAAAAAGATGGGCAACAAAAGAGTGATGAACAGAATTTAGAGAATTTAAATAAAAAAAATAAAAAATGTGGTAATCATTCAGAAGATAAAATGCAGCCAGTATATTTGCAGCTGACTGCCGAATCAGAAGAATCAAAGGCAGAAGAAACGATAGTATGCCGCTGCTAGATAAGTGCCATTGACAACCTCACCTTCTTCAAAGACATGGTGCGTATGGGCGCCAATAATCAAATCAATTTCAGGAACTTGACGCGCTATTTTTTCATCTAAACGAATGCCTAAATGGCTAAGTAAAATACGAAAATCTGCTGCCGCTACCTCTGGATTTTCCAAATCTTTTTTAAGACTGGAAATCGCATCAAGAACTTGCCAACCATTAGGCCCATAAGTCCAATAGTAAGGAAAAGTGTAGGCCAAAAGTGCCAGTTTTGTCCCAACCTTAGTTTCATAAATGACATAGGGCTGAGCCCAAGTAGGACGTCCCTTTTTGTCTCGCAAATTTCCTAAGATGACTTGGAAGTCAGCTTTATGATAAAGCTGATTGATTTCAGCCTTTGCTAGACCAATGCCTTCATTATTGCCAATCGTCGCAAAATCAATTCCTAGATCGTTCATCAAATCAACATTTACCCTACCAGCGCTCACATCGGTCAAAGGATGGCTTTTATCTACATTATCACCAATATCAAATCTTAACACTTCCCTCTGTGTTTTTGAATGTTCAGCAAAAAAACGCTTAATCTTTGGATAAGCTTCAAAGTGAGAATGTAAATCATTGATATGCAAAATACGCAGACTTTCTTTCATTCTTTTATTTTAACATTTTCAGATCTGATATTAAAAGAGAAAATAAAAGTCCTAGAAATTCTAGAACCTTTATTAGTGTTTTCTTAGGTAATCAATAACCTCCTGCACATTTTTAACAGGGACAATCTTCATCTTAGTGCCTAATTTTTTAGCAGCCTGCTTAGCTTCTTGATAATTAGTGAGAGCTTTGGGATTTTTTTTCAAAGTTGCCTTACTTACAGGATTATTGGGAACAAAAAAGATATCTGCATTAATCCTATCTGCTGCTGCCACTTTCATATCAGCACCGCCAATATCCCCAACAGACCCGTCTTCTCCAATAGTACCAGTACCTGCAATAATACGACCCTTACGTAAGTCCTCTTTCACTAGTTGATCGTAAATATCAAGGGTAAACATGAGACCGGCACTTGGCCCTCCAATACCATTTGTGCTAAATTCGATTTTATCATCAGAAGTGACCTTGGTATGATCAACCAAGCCAATGCCAATACCATTTTTGCCATTTGACAATTTAATAACTTTGCCCTTGGCTGTTTTCTTCTTATTTTCAGAAGTATATTGAACACTGACCTTGCTGCCTAATTTCAGTCCAGACACATATTTAATCAATTCTTTTGAACTATGAAAGGTCTTGTCATTAACGCCTGTTACAGTATCAGCAATATTTAAAACACCCTTGAATGTTGAATTCTTACTAACCTGCAAAACATAAACACCCATATAATTAAAGCTTGCCTTTTTATGAGCTAAAGAAAGAGCTTTATAGATAGCTCCATTTTGTGAGGTTTCCATATAAAACTGATTAATCCTCATATAATCCGCATCACTAACACCACCAGTTGTTTCCTTGGCACTGGTAATTTCTGTAAAAGGGGTCAACCAAGCATAGAGGACTTGTATGGGGGTTGCCTTACTAAGAGAGACAGCTACAAAATTATAAGATCCTTTCTCTTTATCTTCTTTATGATTAACCGTCACAACAGAACGAATATCATAGGCTCCGCCGGGCATTTCTAAATAGTAAGGAAGAGGAAAAAAGAATACCATTAAAAGCAAAATAAGACTGATACCGCTGATTAGCCACCATTTAAATTTTTTGTTTGTTTTCACATTTTTTCTCCACTTCTTTTACAACTCCCTGCGGAACATAAGGACTGATGTCTGCTCCAAAATGAATAAGCTCGCGTATCCGACTAGAACTGAAATAACGATAGTCTAAAGCTGTTAATAAAAACACAGTTTCAATTTCTTTAGCTAATTGACTATTGAAAAAGGCGAGATTAGCTTCATACTCCAAATCTTGCGCATTTCTTAGCCCTCGAACTAAATGTGTAACCTGATGCTGTCTGGCAATATCAACTGCTAAACTATCTCGAGCTGCAACGACTTCAACATTTTTTAAATCACCCAATGCTTCTTTTAGCATAATTTGCCGCCTAGCAGGTTCAAACAAGCCAGTCTTATCTTTATTATAAAAAAGCCCAACATAAAGTTTATCAAAAAGTCCGCTAGCACGACGAATAATATCCACATGTCCATTTGTCACAGGATCAAAAGATCCTGCAAAGAGTCCAATTCTATCTGACATAAACCGTTACCTTAGAAATCCCATAAATTTTTTGTTTCCAAATGCCTAATTCTGCAACTTCTTCTGGCAGCTCAACCGCTTTATCCGTTTCACAGACAACCATAACTTCCTCAGACAAAAGCTTTCGCTGACAGAGTTCCTCAATGGTTTTCATAATTTCTTCTTTTGCGTATGGTGGATCTAAAAAAATCAAGTCAAACTGTTCATTTAAATTTGTCAGAGCACGCGCTGCATCCATTTTTAACAGTTGGAATTTATTTCCTTCTTTAGTCATCCTGATATTAGCTTCAATAACAGCTTGAGCTCTGCGATTCTTCTCCACCAAGACTGCCCCAGTCATTCCTCTTGAAATCGCTTCAATAGAAAGACCCCCACTGCCTGCAAAAAGATCCAAGACACGACCACCATCAAAATAAGGACCAATCATATTAAAAATGGCACCTCTAACCTTGTCTGATGTCGGACGAGTTGTCTTACCTTCCAAGGTTTTTAAAGGACGGCCACCATAATTACCGGAAATAATTCTCATGTCTTCCATTATATCAAAAAGTATAACAATTTCGTACTGGCAAATAATTAAGTAACTATTAAAATAAAAAAGCTAAAGAGTTTGCCACCAGATTGAAAGCAGCTTATAACAAGGACTTTCATAACATTCAGCATGTTTATAGTCCTGTCATTATTTCTTTTACCATTCTAAGTAACAGTATTAAGAGTCTATCAGTATCAGCCAACCACTTTCGATCCATCGAATTAATTGTTCAATTCGATTTAGTTTAAGACTCAACAACATTTAAAATGCAATCTTTTGTAAAATACTCCCTTTACTAACTAAATACGTTGTGCCGTGATCAAAACTTATATAGGCTGGAGATATTGAAATCAGCAAACTCAATATCCAATTGTGAAATTTCCTAGGAGTCCGCTGATGTCTATCATCACTTGAGCAAAGTATAAGGAAAGGCAAACTAGATTGTACTTTGATTTTAAATCAGTATAAATTATTATAACTAAACTTTTATGATAACAAAAGAGATTAGAATACAATAATCCTAATCTCCATTGAGCATAAAATGTTTTTGTACTAAACATAAGTCCAACTTAAACAAGATGATAATCTTTCAGTAATTTTTCAAGATCTGTCCCCTTAGTTTTTTTCAATAATTCTTTTAGTGCAATCTTTTCAGATAAATTTAATTTCATATCTGTAATCTTTTTGCCATCACGAAGGGCAACTGCTGCATGCAACAGATCACGGATATCATAAGTGCTTCCCCAAACTTCTGGAACACCGCGATCCACATTCAACAAAGTATAAACAGCTTCCATCCCTGTCCGAATAGAATATTCCGTCGTAAAGATTGTATCTCTTTTTGTTTGTGCAAATTGTCCTAAAAAGGCAAAATTAACAGCACCTTGTGGAACTACATCTGGACGATCTCCCTCTTCTCTTGGCATAAAGAAAGCTGTAATATAGGGCATCATACAAGGAACAGTCTTGGCACTTTTTTTAGCCATTTCATCAATTTCTGATAGAGGAACACCTAAATGATAGAGCCATTCTGCGCATATTTCTTTTCCCGTACAATCCCTCATTGGTTTTTTAATATAATCTCCTTCTTTATCAGAAAAGAGCGCATAAACCCAAACAACCAGCTGATCTTTAGGTTGGTTATGGAATTGCGGCTGACGATTGATGGTCCAGCTCATTAACCAATTAGAATCACGAACAGTAACAATACCACCTGTCACGATCTTTCCTGAGAATGGATCCCGTTTACAAATTTCCTGAATGTACGGCGGAATCTTATCATCCAAAGTTGTCACGGTTGCGCTCATCCAATTTGTCTGCTCAGGATCATAGCAGAATTTATCAGGATGCCCAAAAGAGGGATCTTGCTTAGCAATTTGACGCCACATATCCCAACCACCGCCTTCACGAATCTCACAATTAAAGACTGCCGCTTTATCCTGACTGCCATAGCTTGAATTTTCTACACAGCCGCCATTTGTAATAAAAACTAGATCATTTTCTGTCAAGTCAATTTTTTCGCCTTGGCCATCACGAATCACTGCGATACTTTTAGCTGCTTTTTTATCTTTTTGAATATCAAATGTAATATTAACCACCTTAGTATTGTAATGAAACACAACCCCAAATGACTCAAGATATTTGATCATTGGCAAAATCATCGATTCGTATTGATTGTACTTTGTGAAGCGCAAAGCCGTAAAGTCAGGCAAGCCACTAATATGATGAATGAAGCGCTTCAGATAAAGTTTCATTTCTAAGGCAGAATGCCAATTTTCAAAAGCAAACATTGTCCGCCAATAAAGCCAGAAATTAGAATCAAAGACTTCACCATCAAAAACTTCGTTAATACGTTTATTATATAAATCTTCGTCTGGTGTGAAGAATAAATGCATAATCTCTTTGGCCCCTTTATCGGACAAGGTAAATTTTTTATCAGTATGGGCATCTTGTCCTTGCTTTTTCGTTGCACGGCAAAGCGAATAGTTGGGGTCTGCTTTATTGAGCCAGTAATATTCATCAAGAACACTTACGCCTTCCGTTTCAATAGACGGAATTGAACGAAATAAGTCCCACATACATTCAAAATGATTGTCCATCTCACGACCGCCACGCATCACATAACCAATATCACTGTATTGATAACCATCACAAGCACCACCAGGAATGGGATCTTTTTCCAAAATATGCACTTGTTTACCGGGCATTTGTCCATCGCGAACTAGAAAACAGGCAGCAGACAGAGCGGCCAAACCAGAACCAATAATATAAGCCGATTTGTGTTCAACACCTGCAGGTTTTCTAGGGCGAGCAAAAGCTTCATAATTTCCACTTGAATAATACATTCTGATACCTCCATAAAACTTACCTTTATTGTAGAAAACCTTCATCTCAAAAACAATAAACAAAAAAAGCAAGTTGATTAAAAATTTATCAAAACCAGCTTTTTGTTCAATTATTTTCCATTATTGACCATTAGTCTTATCATAGTGATGAAGAGCTGTCACAATATTGCCATGCACTAAAGAATCCAAGTGTTTCACGATGATACGAGGATCTTCTTTCATATCCTTTCTAATCCAATCCAACATCAAACCGACAAGAGCAAATTTATAAAAGTCCGCAATAAAATTCTTTTCTTCATCATTGACTTTCAGTCCCTTAGCTTTTTCATTAACAACATTAATCATTAAATCATAGGTTAAAGTATAAAGGTAAGTTTCAATCTGCTCCCTGCTAACTGAATGATAGACATTCATGATAAAGGGTTTATTGGCTATCACGGCATTAAAAATTCGCAATAAGCCTTCCTCCCATGTCTCATAATCTTTATTTTCTCCTAAAGCTTGGCTAGCATTCTCAATACAAACCCATTCAATCAAGTCATAAATATCCTTAAAGTGATAATAAAAAGTCATGCGGCTAATGCCGCAATCATCTGTTATGTCCTGAATTGTAATCTTAGGCAAGGGCTTTTGTAACAACAAATGTTTGAGAGAGTCCTCTAAAGCTTTTTTAGTTGTTTGTGACATGAACTAACTAACCTCAATTCAATACATTATTTTTAACCCGTGGTGCTAGTTTATTTAGTTTATTTTTTAGTTCACAAAAAAGTCCATTGGACTATGCTGTTAGTGATCAAACGAACAGGAGACATCCAAATGAACGACTTAAATGATACCGCTAAAAGTCATCATTTGCAATAAATTAAAAACGATTTCCCTTTACTATTTTTAGTCTCCAAAGACATCATTATTATTATAGCAATATCCTGCCGTAAGCCCCACATTGATAGCAATAACTCCTATTGCTAAGGCGCCTGCTGCTCCCCAAGTAAAGGCCTTATCAAGTCCTTCAACAGTCCCACCCCAGAGGGCCGAACCTAAACCTTCTCCTTCGGTAGTAGCAAGATATTCATTGTTAGCAATTTCAAAATTGTCAAATGCCATTGAATCTAATGTTAGTGTATTCATTATAAATCCTTTTAATTGTACTATTTAAGCCCTATTAAAATTATTTTTTTGTGAATAAGTATTGTAACATTATACGAGCATCTTTACCATACCTTAACAACATATACAAGGTGAAAACTAGCCCAATAAGGGAAATAAAAATTTTTACCTTCTCATTTGTTATTGTTTTGCGTAGAAAAAATATAATAACTATAGTACTCGCATACAAACCACACATCACGATAGCATTATTGGGATTTTTCATAATAACTCCTTTAAATCAATCTGTATATCATTGCGTATCATAGCCATTGAATCTAAAGTTAACGTGTTCATAAGGTTCTCCTTCTTTTAAAATTATGCGGTTATTATAACGCTTAAAATTTGCTTATGCAAGGAGATTTGAAATATTTAATGTGAATAGTAACCTTTTGAAAAAAAATCCAAAATTTCTGATAATTATTATCTTTTTCTTCACCTTCTCTTCACTATCCAATCATGCTATAATGATTTCCATGACGAAGAAAAATCTGCTTAAGGGAGAGCGCATTGACCAGCTCTTTTCTACCGATGTTAAAATTATCCAAAATAAGGAAGTTTTCAGCTACTCTGCCGATAGTGTCTTACTGTCGCGTTTCCCCAAGTTTCCATCTAAAGAACTGATTGTTGATCTCTGCAGCGGCAACGGCACAGTCGGCCTCTTTGCCTCTACTCAGACTAAAGATAATATCCTAGAAATTGAACTCCAAGAACGGCTGGCTAATATGGGCATGGGCCAGCGTTCCATTGAACTCAATGGGCTAGCTGATCAGGTGAAGGCGAGTGAAACCTCTAAGAAAAATGCCAGCCAGCACTATCTCCTAGCCCGATAAACAGACTGCTTTTAAGATCATTATAGACTTGTTCTTTAATGGTAAATATAATTTTTGGGATATTTACAATATCTTTACATTTATGTTACAATAATGACATCTATTTTTAGGAGGTTCTAGTCGGAACATGAAAAAGAACAAATTAATATTACTAATTATTGCTGTTATTATAACTTTAGGCTGCCAGCATTCGCCATTATCTTATTCTGATAATCATCTTTTCAATCTCACAATAGCTTCTGCAGCAACTACAGATACTAACAAAGCGGAAAAAGCTGTTAAGAACTTAGAAGATCACCAGACTAGACAAAATTTAACAAAGGCTCAGCAAAAGGTTGATACGGTATCAGATGCAAATAAAAAAGAAAAACTTCAGCATCGGGTTAATTTAGTTAAGCAAGCGATTACGATTAAAGAAGCACAAACAGCTGTTAAGTATTTAGAAGATCATCAATCCAGAGATAATATAGCAGATGCTAAAAATAAAACTGACCTCGTTACAGATGAAGGAACTAAAGCGAATTTAATCAATAGAATTAATCTTGTCGAAAATGCTATTGCTGCCAAAGAAGCGCCAACGACTGAAAGTGCGGCATCTTCTCAAGAAGATCGGACTGTTTATGTTACCGGCGGCGGAAAATCACATGTTTATTGGTATAGCACAGAGAGTATGCCTTGGAATACCAATAGGAATAACATTGTTGAAATGAAAGAATCTGAGGCTATAGCCGCAGGAAAACGACATTCTCTAACAGAACCTTAAATAGAAACAATAGAATTGGAAATGTTAAATGATACTATAACTGCCCCCTTTTGTATGTAATCAAAGGGGGGCATGTTTATTATTCATCGGCTAAGCTAACCAGCTCATCAATCAATGGTCTGTAATCGACTTTGGCAAAATCGGTGACATCAATCTCATACAATTTTCCCAAGGAAAAGTCATTGTACTGACGATCTTTGATAATCTCTTCAAATGCTTTTTTGGTAATAAGATCATCTGCCAAGTGACGATTGGAAAGTGTATCACCATGATGAAAATGAGTCATAATAAAGCTCAAATGTCTGTCATCGGCTAAGTCACGCGCTATGCGCCTTTGCCACAGAACGTCAAAATCGGCAGCCAAACGGATAGTGATAACGGAATAACCATGTTTTTGTGATAATTCTTTTAATTGCTTTCTTTGCTTAAATGAAAAGGGGTATTCTGTCACAACAAATTGTTTGCCAACAGCCATATAAATATTTAAGGCTTCATAATAATATTTCCAAACTTGTTTTTCTAAGATGCTCTTTTCTTGTAAATTATCAAAACCGATATTTTCCGCCAAATCTTGTTTAAATTCATCTGGAGACACTGTGTAGATTTGAGGGAGAGCCTTACGTATCAAATGCACCAGATAGCTTTTTCCAGTTGCTGGAGGACCGGCTAATAAAATAAGGTATTTATTCATAATCCTATCCTACATTACCTGACCCTTGCAAATTCATAAATAAGCCAATTTTATGTTTGACAATTTCCTTAACCTTTTGATTGGCTGGAATAACATTGTAGCGCAGTGATTTATTAACTGCAGTTTTTCCAAAAGAATCTTTAGCTTCTTGTGTCCAATTAACCAGCAATTCTGTACCAACATTAAATTTACGAATACCATTATTAATTAATTCAGGATAGTCTGCTTCTTTTACCCCTGTACCGCCATGGACAACTAGGGGAACAGTTACAGTTTGATGAATTTCTTTTAATAAAGGAATTTTAACATCTGTTTTAGACTTGAATTGACCATGATTTGTCCCAATAGCTACCGCTAAAGCATCAACATTAGTCTCTTGAACAAAAGTAAGGGCATCTTCTGGTCGTGTATAAATTTTATCATCTTCTGAAACTGAAATGCCTTCTTCTGTACCGCCAATCGTTCCAAGTTCTCCTTCAACAGTCACCCCTCTGGTATGAGCATAATCAACAACTAATTTTGTTTTTAAAATATTTTCTTTAAAGGACAAATTAGAACCATCAAACATGATACTAGAATAACCAGCAGCTATCGCATCCTTAATAGCATCTAAATCTCTAGCATGATCCAAATGCAGTGCTACATCAACCATATTTTGATTAGCTAATTCTTTCACAACTGCTACTATAACAGAATAGCCAATATATTTAGCAGTGTCTACACTGGTTTGAATAATAATCGGTGCTCCCATTTCTTTTGCCCCTCGAATCATATCTGGTAACATCTCCAGATTATGCATGTTGAAAGCACCAATGGCCATGTTTAATTTTTCTGCCTTATCCGTAAGTTCTCTCAAAGTAGTATACATTATTATTTATCCTCCTTCATCTATTATTTGGAAAGTGTTAATTTTTTAGCGATATTTCGCATTTCATCCATCTTTGCCATGTAATAGTCAATCGCATCGTTATCTTTATTGCGTGCTGCTTCTGCACGTTTGGCATTATATAAACTCATTAATTTTTTATAACCTGCTCCCATAGACAACTTTTTGTCTAAACTCATTTCTAAGTTTGTAATAGCAGTATCAACTTCATTAAGTTCTGCATACCATAAACCCATTTGTTCGTAAGATTTTGCTAAATCTTCATCTGATTTCTCACTATCATTATTGACAAGAGCTTTTCCATCTGCAATCTTTTTTAAAAGTTCAGCCTTTGCTTCTTCAGATAAGGTGATTTCTTCGACAGTTTCGACTGACTTTCTATTTTTATCATCTTTTTTCTTAAAAAAACCAAACACACTATTATCTCCTTAATTATTAAATACCTACTGCTTTAAATATCGGACTAAGCAGCCAAGCATAGAGTAAAGCCACAACTACTGTATCAACATCAGTTGCAGTTGCATTAACAAAACCTAATTGATTAAAGGCGGTTACCAATAAGGCTGGAAGCAGTGTGATAAAGAAGCCGTGAGCAATACCACCAATAATGGCACCTCGCCTTCCTCCAACAGCATTCCCAAAAATACCAGCAGTTCCTCCGGCAAAGAAATTGGTTAACATACCTGGTAAAATCATAGCCAAACCAAACATTGGTAACAAGAGCATCGCAACAATAGTACCAATAGTTGTCGTAATAAAGCCAAGGATAACAGCATTAGGAGAATAAGGGAAAAACACTGGACAATCTAGAGCTGGCACTGCATCTGGAACAATCTTCATTGCAATACCACGGAAGGCTGGTACAATTTCAGCCAAAAGCAAACGAACACCAGCTAGCAAGATATAAACACCCACTACAAATTGAATGGCTTGCATGAAAGCGTACATAATATAATTTTGTGTCCCTGTATCAACTGCTTTAGATCCTGCAAAAACGGCTGTAAGGATAAATAAAGGTACCATGACAACCATTACAGACAAATAAGTATCTTGAAGGAAATCAAATGCTTTAGGAAGTTCAATATCTTCAATGGATTTTTTCTTATCTCCTTTTTCTCCAAAAAGTTTAGCAATACCAGCTTCAAACAAATAACCAATGGTACAAAAATGTCCTAAAGCAATATCATTTGAACCCGTTACTTTTCGAATAATAGGCTGCGCAATTGCTGGCATGGCAATGGCAAAAGCACCACCGACAATACCGCCAATAAGAATTAAGAAAATCCCACGTAAACCTGCAAAGTAGCCAAAGACAGTTGTCATTGTTGCCATCCAAAGTATAGCCTGTCCTGTCAAAAAAATATATTTCCACTTGGTAAGTCTTGCAAAGATGATATTAAATACAAAAATGGCTAAGAAAGTTAAGGCAATATCACTCCCCAATCCCAAATCATTCATGGCCTGACCATTGATAGCTTCAATAGAAGGAACAATACCTTGGGTATGAAAACCAATTTTAAATATTTTTCCAAAATAGGTTAAACTTGTGACGATAACACTCGAACCTGCACTTAAAACTTGGAATCCTAGTAAGGTCTTAAGCGTTCCTGAAATAACTTGGCCAGTTGATTTCTTTTGCAAAATCAATCCCAACATAGCAATCAAAGCAATAGTAATAACTGCCTGAGTCAGGATGTTATTAATCATAAAATTGATAACACTCATTATTTTATCCTCCTTTAGATAAGGTTTCTATCCTGTAAAACGGGAATCAGTTTTTCTTCAATTTCTTGACTGGAAACAATATTTTGTAAATAAATAATAGCGGTTTGTGATGTGTCAATATCAAAATTCGCAAATTGTTTTTGAAAATTTTGTGCTGTAATAATAACCTCTGGTTGTACCGATGCGGCTGTAGAAATATCTACATGATCCAATTTTGCATTAATATGGCAGCAGCCTCAGCAGCCATTTGCGCAGCAAAGCTACTACCTAATCCTGCACCACAAACGAATAAAATATATAATGTCTTTCCCATTATGAATCCTCCTTTGAATGGAATAAAATAGTTTTAACTGATTGGACATCTTTAGCAGTGCATAGTTGTTCAATCTTATCGTTCGCTCGAATAAGATTAACTAAACTTTTCATAATATTAAGATGTGAAAAAGAATCAACTGCTGTTAAGCAAAATATGACTTGAACTTGCTCATTTTCTTCTTCTCCAAATTGAACAGGCTTTTCAAAAATAGCTAGACTCAATCCTAACTGATTAGCACCATCCTCAGGTCTAGCATGGGCTAAAGCTAAGTGAGGGCCAATAATAATATAAGGACCATATTGCTCAACGCTTTTAATCATTGCCTCACTATAATGCTTGGTCACAATGCCATCCTCATAGAGAGGAGCCGCAACAAATTTAATAGCATCGCGCCAAGTGTATTCTTTATCCGTAATTAATATGTGTTCATCACTTAAAATATCTTGAATCATTGGCTGAATCTCCCTTTTATTAATGGTTAAATAATTCTTTAAAAAAATCTCCTCTACAGCACCATACAATTTTTTATCAACTTTACCATCAATCTCTTCCATTAAATTGAGAATATCTAAAAACACTTTTGTGTAATCCTCATGTTGCTGCGTAACTCTTCTTGCTTTATGGTTAAGATGTAAAAAATGACCAATGCGTAATTTGGTATCCTCTTGGATAATAGAATCCAGAATCAATACCGGCTTGCCTTTATAATCGATATCAACTGTCGAAAAGACCAAGTCAACATCTAATTTATCAATAATATCTATTTCTCGAGAATTTAAAATTGCAAACACTTCAATATTAAAGAATTCTTTCAAATTCTCCGCTAACAGTTTTCCAGTAGCTGTTCCATGATTACAAACAACAACAGCGCGATACCAATATTTATTTTCCTGATTAATTTCACTTAGAGTTGTTGAAAAATAAATTGTCAAAAATGCGATTTCATCATCAATAATTTTCCTCTTTAATAATTTTTCTAAATGGAAGGAAAACTTAGCAACGGCTTGATAGATACTGCCATAGCTTTGTTTTATTCTTTCTGTTAAAGGATTGGTTAGCTGAATATTATTTTTGACTCTGGCGACCATACTGACCATATGCTGATATAAACCTTGTTGTAAGATATTATCTTTCATATTAAAAGGTATCTCTGTTTCTTGTTCAACAAAATCAATCAGTTGAATAGTTAAAATTTGCAATTGAACCCAATTAATAGGACTATCATCATTCTTTGTATTGAATGATTGCAAAATAGCATGGATGTATTGGCATTCCACTATTGAAGGCTCTATTGTAAACATTTGACAAATTGCCTTCAAATAGCCCTCAATAGACTTAGAATAATGGAACTCTTCTTTAGGCAATTCTTCTTCTTGCAGTCTACTTTTTTGTTTAACTCTCAAGAGCCAAACACAGGTCAATAAAATAAAATGTGTCCTGTGAATATCATCAGTTATGGAAAAGATAGTTTGATCAAAAATCTTATTTACCTTTCCAATCATGTCAGCGGAAATATAATGATTAATGATACGATTTTTACGGAAATTAAAATTTATGCCCATCTTACTGATTTCGGACTGAGCAGGCTATAGAGCATGATACGAATGGAAATTTCACTTCCTTCTAGGATCAAACCTTTTTTGGGATGACTGACAATATCAATATGGTAAAAAGATAAGCGCTGTCTAATTTGTCTCATATCTTCATCCATCGTAGATTTTGAAACCTTATAAAACTTTTCTTTTTGATATAAGAAAATCTTCTGTTTACCTAAGGCAGCATCAAGTATTAAGTCTAAAATACGCTCCTCTCTTTCAAGATAATCTGACTTATCCTCGCTTGATAGCTCACTTTTTAGTTTTCTTCCTTCTTCATCAGTTAAGGTTAGGAAGAAGCCTTGTGAACGAATACTTTGGATAATTGGTAAGTGAATTGATGTTAAAAAATCATTGATGGTTAAAATATCATTTCTTATAGTTCTAGAACTTACATTAAATTCTTTTTGTAAGCTATCTGTTTGAACAGGTAAAGTTGACACTAAAATGCGATTTAAAATACTGACAGAACGTTCTTTCATCAATTTCTTACTCCTTTCTTACTTATTAGTATAAGATGAATGATAAGTAAATGGTAGTAGATATTTTTGCCACTTTTAATGGCAAAAAAGTAAGCTACTTTCATCTTTTGATAACTAAAAAAGCCCTTATAGAACCAGATTTCGATTATTTCATCTTGAAATTCGATTCTTATTAGGCTTTTTTACAAACTTTTCTTGACTTGATTAATGAGTTCTTTAGTCATGCGACGTGGACCGCGAATATTGGTAACACCATATTTTTTGAGACGCTCGATGGGAAAATTGCCATCATCATATTTTTTCAACAATTCTAGTCTCATCTTTTTTTTATCTGAATGCCATCCTTCTATACCTGCTTCTACTACCCGACAAGCATAGCGCAGGGCACGCGTTGGTGCCGTAATGTAAATAAAAAGATAATCACCTGCTTTAATACTGGCCTTTTGAGGCCATTCAACTATTTGGTGGCTTGCAAATTCGGTATCAATGTCATAATATTTAAGATTAGCTGGAATAATCCAGTAATCAGGTCCATCAGGATTCCCTAGGGCCTTTCCGGCAGTCAAAGCTCTGCTATTGTCCACCAAAGAAAAAAGAAAATCATCAGAAACCTGCTCATCTAAAACAAGAGAAATCCAAGATTTCTTGTTCATATGATAAGAAGGATAAATACCAGAAATGCTGAGTAATTTAGTCATATCAGCAGGATTCACCTTGAGATTGATGATTTCTACCTGCTGATCCAATTCTTCTTTCTCCCACTCTTCCTTTCCTAAGTCCAACTTACCACGCGCAATAGCCATAATCAGTGCATACCATTTGTGATTATCCGGATGACGATAGGAAGAAAAAGCTGAATACTTGGCAAAAGGATGGTCACAAGCATCACCATATTTCTTTGCAATATATTGGGCCAAACGGTTGGTTTGATTTTTAATAAAAGGCAGAGCTTCAAAACAAGCATCTGCAATTCGACTTAAAATTTCTGTATAAGCTTGTCGAACCTGACCAACAAAAGTTCCTACCTGTCTTTCGACACGCAGTGCAAGATAATCATCATCTGTATCCCTATCCAGTACTCGACCTGACACCTGTCCGGACTCAGAAATCTTAACTTGAGCTTCAAAATCACCTGCCATAAAAATTTCTTTATAGAGATAGTCCTGCCCTATTTTAACAAAACCAAAGGCAGATAAGGTCTCAAAACGAACGCGTTTCTTCTTAAAAAAGTCAGATTCAAAAGACATGGAAACTCCTTTCTTATAGCTCCTATTATAACAAAAAATCAAGCAGCAAAAACCACTTGATCTCTGTTTTAAATTAAAACATAATCTTCAATCACCTTGGAAACACCGTTGTCATTGTTCGATACCGTTTCAATATCTGCTTCATTCTTAACAGCCTGCGGTGCATTGGCCATAGCCACCCCCAAACCTGCTAGTTTAAGCATGGGAATGTCATTGTAATTATCCCCGATAGCCATCGTTTGGGATAGGGAAATATCATAATATTTTGCAATTTCAAGTAAGGCATTTTCCTTTGATACGGACTGGGAAGTGACTTCTAAATAATTGTCTTTCGAAAGGTAAAAAGAAGCATCTTCAAAATTCACTCGTTTAAGGTAAGTAAAGAATTCTTGAATAGCCTGTGCATTGGCAATTAAGAGAAGTTTGTGAATAGGAATAGAGTCATCTGTAAGCAGGGTATCAAAATTCCTAATATCAGGACTCTCTTTGGTAATATCAGCCTCAATCTGCACCCATTGATCTATCTCTTCAACAATCCAGTCACCGCCAGAATAAAAATTAATAGAAATATGCGGAAACTGCTTCTTGATTAAAGCCACTATTTTTTTAACATCAGCTTTACTGAGACCGTGTTCAATTAAGGTTTGATAATGTTCTTTATTTCCCTCAACAATCAGAGCCCCATTGTAACAAGCAATGGGATTGGCTCCTAAGTTAAGCTCTTGTGCAATAGGAAACATTCCATGGGGCGATCTAGCCGAGGCTAAAACGAATGGAATAGATTCTTTTTTTAACTCAGTAATCGTATCACGCAAATGGGCGTCTACCTGATGGTTATTATCTAAAATCGTACCATCAATGTCACTTAAAATCAGTTTAATTGTCTTTGCCATAACAAACCCCTTTAAAAAATAATTTCGACCTTATCAGATAAATTTGCCCGTATCTTTTTACTCGGTTTTTTGTCCGTAATAAAGTAATCAAAGTCATTGATAGATGCCAAAACGTAATTGGAGTGCTTAGCAAACTTATCCGCTTCTGCTAGCAGCACTTTAACTTTGGCATTCTTTAATACTAGCTTCTTTAAATACGTATCAGCCTCATCTTCAAAAGAAACTTGCCCCCCTTTAAGACCGGCAGCACCAACAATAGCCACATCAAAATGAATATCTTTCAACAATTCCGCTTCATTTAAAGCATAATAGAAACGATTTTTACGATGAAACTGACCGCCTAGCAAATGAAAGTCAACGGTTTCATGCTGAGCCAAGACCAAAGCATTATCCAAAGAATGTGAATAAACCGTAATGTCTCTATCAATAAGCTGAGCCAGCTTGAGAACAGATGTCGAAACATCAAAAAAATATAACTGACCTTCAACAATCAATTGGTAAGCCTTCTGAGCAATCTCATTTTTCTCTTTCATCAAATTATTAAGACGCTCTTCAAAAGAAAGAATCGTTTGCGATTTCTGCAAAGGTAAAATACCCCCATGTGTCCGCAAAACCTGCTTTCTCTCCGTCAAAAGAGCAAAATCACGACGAATCGTATCGCGCGAAACAGCTAACAGATCAATAGCCTCTTTCGAAGATAGTTGTCCTTGCCTATCAAGCAATTCTAAAATTTTTTGCAATCTTTGTTCTTGATACATAACTTTCCTCTTTTCATAAATTAATAATAACATATTTTTTAAGTAATCACAAGTATTTTTAAGTATTTATATGTAAAAACACTTAAGGATACTTGTAAAACCTTATATTTCTATACCTTTTATAAACCCTATAATCAAAAATTTCCTTAACAAATAGAACTGCCAAGTTATTTCTTTGCTTAATATACTAAAAAAGCCAACGTTCAGATGTTGGTTTTTTGATTTAGATAACATTAGCAAAAGAGGAATAATTGCTTATGAATTTGATGACTTATGATTACTCCTACAAGTTTTACACCACGATTGATTTCTAATATTTCCTTCTCCCATATTTCTATACCCAAAATCACTTAATGGCTTTTCTTCCTTACAGTGAGGGCAAGGTCGAGTCGGTTCACTTCCATTGTAATCAGTAGCATTAATTATTACGTTTGTCATTAGTTTCTCTCCTTACATTATATTCTAAATTCTTACCAATGAAATGATCAAAATTTTAACCTACTATCAAAAGATATCAATTAGTTTATTCAAGATAATCATTTAAATAATCCGATTCAATCATTTTATAATTAAAAACTTTACCAATGTATTTCATGGCTTCCATTAAATGCGATTTATCACTATCCCAACCTTTACCATCTGTAATGTAAATGAACTCATGATTGGTTCTACTGAATCTATCATGTAAATCTTTAAATTCGGTTGCTGAAGCCTTGGATTTAGAGCCACTAGAATTGAAATTATTTACCTCAAATAAATATAATTTCTTCCTTACAGGATTAAATAATGACCCGTCAAAACGACGATTTTCAAAACTTTTATCCAAATCAATTCCATACCAATTTTTGATACTGCTACGGGTTGACTGCCCATGAGCTAACCAGGCCTTTTCTTTAGCAATCTTTTTTAAAGCCGTTTCCAAATAGAGTTCCCCCATATCTCCACTTCTATTTTTTCGACCATTAGAGTCCATACCAGCCTCCACTCCAACAGCATAATCATGAACTGACTTTCTTAATCCAATTTTGAAAACCCAATCTAAACCACTGTCATGAATGAATTGAAGATAGAGATCTAGTTTACTCAAATCAATATCTTTAAAATTTAAGGTATAAACACCTGAGACATCTTGAACTTTTAAAATTCTATTTCGAATCGGTTTTTCAAATTTACTATCCCTAATCCCTAAAAGTTTAGGGACTAACAATAATAAGTTGGGGCGTTTTTTAAAAAAATTGTCAATCTCTTGATCTGATTTTCCAATTAAATAATCCAAAGTATACAAATCTGGCTCATCATAG
>ERZ773269.947-NODE-947-length-31362-cov-3.539528_pt1 | contig 31362 bp, 23 predicted proteins | sample MGYA00511958_ERZ773269 | MGnify/ENA primary metagenome ERZ773269 (study PRJEB29015, sample SAMEA2737761) | human gut metagenome | biome: human gut; feature: human-associated habitat; material: faeces | place: China | collected 2012 ... | reverse complement strand
TGCTGACCTGTTTCATTCCGTTAGGAAAGTATGATACAAAAGAGATCACCTATACAGTTAATGGGTCAGAAAAAACAAGAACTGTTGTAGATCCGGACAGTTTCCAGTATATTCTGGATGAGGACGGCAATAAAGTGACACAGGCGGCACCGCTTTTTGGTACAGAAGATTTTGGCGGCCGCGGTGGTATAGTCAATTATGTATTTGAAGGTATGACTACGGGAAGCAGAGGAGGCGGAGCAGTTGCTATTATCGCGTTCACTCTGGTAGTTGGCGGAGCTTTTGGTATTGTTCTCAGAACCGGAGCAGTTGAAAGTGGTATTATGCGTGTTATCAGCCTGACAAACGGTAAAGAGATCATCCTGATCCCGATTCTGATCACACTGTTTTCACTGGGTGGTGCTGTATTTGGAATGGGTGAAGAGGCAATTCCGTTTGTTATGATTCTGGTTCCTATGTTTATTGCTATGGGATATGACGCAGTTGTAGGCATCATGTGTAGTTATGTAGCAACACAGGTTGGTTTTGGCAGTTCATGGCAGAATCCTTTTGGACTGGCAGTTGCCCAGGGCATTGCAGGTATCCCTGTTATGTCAGGTGCATGGTTTCGTATTCCATTATGGATCTTCTTTACTGTTTTAACCATTGTATTTACCATGCGCTATGCAGTAAAGGTTAAAAAGAATCCGACCATGTCTGTTGCATATGAATCTGATCGTGAATACAGAGAAGATTTTAAAAATAATAAAAATGAAGACAAACCATTTACTTTAGGCCATAAACTGGTTCTTATAGATATCCTTGTATGTGTTATCTGGACGGTTTGGGGCGTTGTAAAAAACGGTTATTATATTCCTGAGATTGCTTCACAGTTCTTTGTAATGGGGTTGGTTGCAGGTATTATTGGACTGATCTTCCATTTAAATGATATGCACTTAAATGATATTCCAGCGTCCTTTAATCAGGGTGCAGCTGATCTGTTAGGTGCAGCAATGTGCATAGGTATGGCACAGGGTATCATCATTATCTTAGGTGGAACAGATGCTTCTTCCGGAACTGTATTAAACACCATTCTCCACAGTATCAGTGGTGCAATGCAGAATCTTCCACCAGTTGTTTCAGCATGGTTTATGTATGTATTCCAGTCTGTATTTAACTTCTTTGTTGTATCTGGTTCCGGACAGGCAGCTCTTACAATGCCGATCATGGCACCTTTAGCTGATCTGGTAGGTGTAGAACGTCAGATAGCAGTTCTTGCGTTCCAGCTGGGTGATGCATTTACAAACTTTATCGTACCTACTTCCGGCTGTCTGTTAGGCGCATTGGCTGCAGCAAAACTGGAGTGGGGGAGTTGGGCAAAGTTCCAGATCAAGTTCCAGGCAGTCCTGGTTGTATTTGCTTCCCTGGCAGTGGTCCTTGGCGTTGTCATCGGACTGTCATAATGTTACAGTTCAACTGTAACGTCATAATTGCCATAACAAAAGCTTAACTTGCTTATCCATTTTACTGAGATTATAATATTCCTCAAACGTCCGCAAAAGGCGGAAACGTGAAAGGAGTGCAGCAAAATGGAGTTGATGATCATTATTGTTCAGGAACAGGATTATCCAAAGCTTTCAAGTACTTTTATCCACAATCGTGTGATGGCAACGAAGTTTAGTACAGAAGGACTGTATCTGAATAAGAAAAATATCACATTGATGGTATGCATTGAAAAAGAGCGGGAAGAGGAGATCCTGGATTATATCCGCCAGAGCTGTACAGAACGAATGGAAGAACGTCAGGTTTGCGAATATAATGGAATGACTATGGTAGATGTTACCAAAGGCGTAAAGGTAGGCGGTGCCATTGTATTTTTCCTGGATGTTGACCGGATGATGAAGTATTAAATTATAAATAGTGAAAGAGAGATCCACCTTGCGAGGCTGTTGCAGGGTGGATTTTTTTGGCACCGCTTGTTTTTCTCCTGCACTCATTATATAATGTTACCAAAAGGTTGTAAAAACAACGAAAAGCGAAAGACTGCGAGGAAAAGACACATGGAAGAAGCATTAAGTTGTATTGGGAAGATGCCTATATTTAGTGGGATCAGGGAAGAAGAGCTGTATACACTGATCAAATGCTGTGACGGACAGATGGCAGTATTTGAAAAAGACCAGTGGATCTTTCAGGCAGGAGAAGAACTGGGATATATCATGGTTGTTTTAAAGGGACGCCTGGCGATCATTCAGGAAGATTTCTGGCATCAGCAAAAGGAGGTGATCTATATTATGCCGGGAGAGATATTTGGTGAAAATTATGCCAGTGCAGGTAATAAAACACTGCCTGTAAGCATCAAAGCAGCAGAAAAAAGTGAAGTTTTGTTTTTAGATTACGAGCGTTCTCTTACCTTTTGTACCATGGCATGTCCATTTCACAGCATGATGGTCCATAATCTGATCAGGGTCATGAGTGCAAACAAAGGCCGTGCAGAAGAAAAATTGGAACATATATCCCAGAAGACTACCAGGGATAAACTGCGTTCCTATTTATCACGCAAAGCTTTACAGGAAGGCAGCAACAGCTTTGATATACCCTATAACCGTCAGGAACTGGCTGACTATTTAGGCGTAGACCGCAGCGCCATGTCCAGTGAACTGGGAAAAATGAAAGCAGAAGGGATCCTGGAATTTAAGAAAAATCATTTTATATTAAATAAATTAAAATAAGATCGATGCATAAAAATACCCCGGAGCGATTGGATCATTCAGATCTCGCTCCGGGGTATTGATTTTCATATTCAGATCAATTCAGACCAACTGTATGGCATTTGCCTGACAGTAAAATTACTTCTGATTATTCTCTTTCTTCAGCTCAGCTAACTTCATAGCACGAACCTTTAATGGAAGTCCGAACAGAGTGATGAAGCCGTCTGCATCGTGGTGGTCGTAAAGGTCACCGGTTGTAAAGGATGCCAAGGACTCGCTGTATAAGGAGTATGGAGAAGTGGTTCCGGCTTTGATGATGTTGCCCTTGTAAAGCTTGAACTTAACTTCACCGGTTACATATTCCTGGGTGGACTCTACGAATGCTTTTACAGCGTCGCAAAGTGGGGTGAACCATTTTCCTTCGTAAACGATCTGAGCCAGCTTGTTGCCCATATCCTTCTTAACTTCCATAGTAGCGCGGTCAAGAACCAGCTCTTCCAGCTGTCTGTGAGCTGCCATTAAGATAGTTCCGCCTGGAGTCTCATAAACGCCACGGGACTTCATACCTACTACACGGTTCTCAACGATATCTACAATACCGATACCATGCTTTCCGCCCAGTTCATTTAACTTGCGGATGATATCAGAAACTTTCATCTTAACGCCGTTTACGCTGGTAGGAACACCCTTTTCAAAGGTCATAGTAACATATTCATCTTCATCTGGTGCCTGCTCCGGGGTAACACCCATAACCAGCATGTTGGAGAAGTTTGGCTCTAAGGAAGGATCTTCCAGTTCCAGACCTTCGTGGCTTACGTGCCAGATGTTGCTGTCACGGCTGTAGCTGTGGCTGTGGTCAAATGGAAGATCAATGCCATGCTGCTTGCAGTATTCGATCTCATCTTCACGGGACTGCATGGTCCATACGTCAGTCATACGCCATGGAGCGATGATCTTGATGTCTGGGGCAAGAGCTTTAATAGACAGCTCAAAACGGATCTGGTCATTTCCCTTACCGGTAGCACCGTGGCAGATGGCAACAGCGCCTTCTTTACGTGCGATGTCAACCAGTCTTTTGGCAATAGCCGGACGAGCCATGGAAGTACCTAATAAGTATTCATTTTCGTAAACTGCATTTGCCTTTACACATGGCATAATGTAGTTGTCGCAGAAATCATCTACTAAATCTTCAATATATAATTTAGAAGCTCCTGACAGCTTTGCTCTCTCTTCCAGTCCCTCTAACTCTTTTCCCTGTCCACAGTCGATACAGCAGCAGACAACATCATAATTGAAGTGCTCCTTTAACCATGGAATAATAGCGGTGGTATCCAGACCGCCTGAATATGCTAAAACTACTTTCTCTTTCATCAGTACATCCTCCTGAAAATTGCTTTGATATTTGTTTTGATCATGTTTTAATCACTAAGCTTTCATAAATATACAACATAATACAGGAAAATGCAAGCCTTAAAATAGAAATTTCAAAAAAGTATTGCATATTATGCATTGCAGATGTATAATTATGAAATCCTATACAGAGAAAAAATAAAAAACCTTATGAAAACACACTTTTCAATTAAGGAAAAAGTAACTATAATAAGGTAACAGGCTTTAGCACTGTAGTAGGTTGCAGTTTATAAAAATGACTAAATAATGAAAATATATACAGAGGAGAGTAAGGATATGATAAAAGCAGGTATTATCGGATCTACAGGTTATGCAGGCGGGGAACTGGCAAGACTGCTGCTGCAGAGAGATGACGTAGAGATCAAATGGTATGGTTCCAGAAGTTATATCGATCAGAAATATGCTTCCATTTACCAGAACATGTTCAAGATCGTAGATGATAAATGTATGGATGATAATATGAAGGAACTGGCTGACCAGGTAGATGTAATCCTCACTGCAACGCCTCAGGGCCTTTGCTCCACATTAGTAAACGAAGAGATTCTTTCTAAAGTAAAGATCATCGACTTAAGCGCTGACTTCCGTATTAAAGATGTAGCAGTTTATGAAAAATGGTACAAGCTGACCCACGGATCACCAGAATATATTAAGGAAGCTGTATACGGACTTCCGGAAGTAAACAGAGAAAAGATCAAGAATGCAAGGATCATTGCAAATCCGGGATGTTTCCCAACCTGTTCCTTCTTATCTACTTATCCTTTAGTAAAAGAAGGTCTCATTGATCCAAACACCATTATCATTGATGCAAAATCCATTCTTGGCATCCTCAGCATGGATCTGAACCGTGATCTCACCGTACACTGCTATGGTGACAGTCCGGCATTCAATAAAACCCTGCAGAAATTTGCTGTAGCATAAATTTTATTAAGGGAAACGAAAAAAATTCAGCCTGCGCCGCCAGCGAGAGTAGAGACAGAATTTGCGCAGGGGACTTTCTGAAGAAAAACTAATCACACGAGACACATAGCTTCAGAGAGAAAAAAAGGAGACTGTTGCGGCAGTCTCCTTTTTTCTGTATAATGATAACTATTCAGAGCTATGCGAAATTCCAGAAAAGGACACGAATCATGCTTGCATGAATGAGCGTTCTTTTCTGGAATTTCATATGGCGAGAAGCCACATCGAGATGCAGCGCAGCGGAATCGAGATGGGGCTTTGAATAGTCTGGTTAGAAAAGGAGCGGGCTAGTGGAAGAGAAGAAGAAAGAGATCCGGATTTCCGTGCGGAATCTGGTGGAGTTTATTCTGCGCAGCGGGGATCTGGACAACTCGTCGGGCGGTTTTGGCGAGCGGGATGCCATGCAGGCGGGAACGCGGGTGCATCAGCAGATTCAGAAAAAACGGGGCGCCGATTACCGTGCGGAGGTTCCGCTGGTTCACGAAAAAGAATATGAGCATTTCATCCTGCGCGTCGAGGGAAGAGCAGACGGCATGTACGAGGACGGAACCACGACCGTGATCGAGGAGATCAAGGGAACGTACCGTGACCTCGAAACGATGGAAGAGCCGGTTCCGGTACATCTGGCACAGGCGAAGTGCTACGCTTACATCTACGGCCTTCAGAACCGCAAAGAGGAGATGGGCGTGCTGATGACGTACACCCTGCTCTCCTCCGAGGAGGAAGGCCTTCTGCGCCCGCTCACCAAAGAAGAGGTAAAGCCGGAGCACTCTAACTGGCGCATCCGCCATTTTCTGCAGACGTACAAGCTCCCGGAACTGGAGCAGTGGTTCGATGAGCTACTCGACGCCTGGTTTATCTGGGCGGAATTCCAGTACCAGTGGCAGAAAGCGCGAGATGCCTCAATGCAGCACCTCGAATTCCCCTTCCCGTACCGGAAAGGCCAGCGGGAACTGGTGAGCGGCGTCTACCGTACCATTCTGCGGAAAAAAGAACTCTTCGTCCAGGCGCCGACCGGCATCGGAAAAACAATGTCCACGGTCTTTCCGGCCATCCGCGCGATCGGAGAGGGCTGCGGCGACCGTCTTTTTTATCTGACTGCGAAAACCATCACCCGTACCGTGGCAGAGGAGGCGGTCTCCATTCTAAAAGAGAAGGGACTGCAGTTCAAAGCAATCACGCTGACCGCAAAAGAAAAAATGTGCATCCTCGATGAGCCCGAATGCGATCCGATCCACTGCCCGCGCGCGAAAGGTCATTTTGACCGGATCAACGCGGCGGTGTACGAGATGCTGACGGAATGCGATTCCTACACAAGAGAGGAAGTCCTGCGCCAGGCGGAAAAATGGAACGTCTGCCCGCACGAGTTCCAGTTTGATGTGGCTTCGTGGGTGGACGGCGTGATCTGCGATTACAACTATGCGTTTGATCCGACCTCGAAATTAAAACGCTTTTTCGCAGAAGGAACGAAGGGTGACTACATCTTTCTGATCGACGAGGCACATAACCTGGTCGAGCGGGGCCGCGATATGTTCAGTGCCACGCTCGTCAAAGAGGAGATTTTAAAGGTCCGCCAGCTCCTCCGCCCGTATGCACCGGGCAAAAAGCTCGAGAAGGCGCTGAATCGCTGCAATCACCAGATGCTCGTCTACAAAAGAGAGTGCGATTCCTGCACGGAGCTGGAAAGCGTATCGACGTTTCTTATGATGGTCAATCAGCTGCTGGAAGAACTGGCGGGCTGGCTGGAAGCGCATAAGACAAGCGAAATCCGGAAGCAGGTTCTGGAATTTTACTTTAACTTGCGAAATTTTTCCGAGATTTACAATTTAGTGGATGAAAATTATCTGATCTACACGAGTTATCTCGATAACGGCGATTTTGCACTGCGCCTGTTCTGCGTCAACCCGGCGGAGAATCTGCAGCAGTGTATCAACCAGGGGCGGTCGGCCGTCTTCTTTTCCGCGACGCTGCTGCCGGTGCAGTATTATAAGAAGATGTTCAGCACGAATACGGACGATTACGCGATTTACGTGGAGTCCCCGTTTGATCCCACGAAGCGGTGTCTGGCGATCGGAAGAGAGGTCAGCACGAAGTATCAGCGGAGAAACCGCGCAGAGTTTGAGAAGATCGCCGCCTATCTGAACGAGATGATCCAGAGCCGGAAGGGCAACTATATGGCGTTCTTCCCGTCATACCGCCTGATGCAGGATGTCTATGCGGTCTATGAGGAACTGTATGCAGATGAAAACGTGACCTGCCTGATCCAGGAGTCGGCGATGCGGGAGCAGGAGAGAGAAGCGTTTCTGGAAGCGTTTGCGAAAGACAACGAGAAAACGCTGGTGGGATTCTGTATCATGGGAGGCATTTTCTCGGAGGGAATTGATCTGGACGGGGAAAAGCTGATCGGCGCGGCCGTTGTGGGAGCCGGAATCCCGCAGGTGGGGCCGGAGAGAGAACTTTTAAAGCAATATTTCGACCGCAGCGGAGAGAACGGTTTCGACTACGCGTACCGCTATCCCGGCATGAATAAAGTATTGCAGGCGGCAGGGCGCGTGATCCGTACGACGGAGGACACGGGTGTGATTCTGTTGCTCGACGAGCGGTTCCGAAACCGGGAGTACCGCGAGCTGTTCCCAAGAGAGTGGGAGGACTGCCGGATTGTGCAGCGCAGCAGCCTCCCGGAGGTAATCCATTCGTTTTGGGAGAGGGTGGATTGTGAGAGCGGATCAAAAGCCGGGCAGCAGGAAATGAAATCTCGGTGCAGCGCTGAACGTTACGTGTGATCCGCACGGTTCCGGTATTCGCTCGGTGAGCAGCCCATCTGCTGCCGGAAAATTTTAGAAAAATAGGCAGGACTGGAAAATCCGGTCTGTTCCGCTACGGAAGTGATACTGGCCTGGCGCTCGAGAAGGAGCGGCAGGCTTTTTTCAATACGGTGATCGAGAAGATAGTCAAACAGGGATTCGTTCATGCATTTCTTGAAAAAACGGCAGCATTCACTGCGGCAGATGTGGATCTGTGCGGCGAGATCCTCGAGCGTCAGATGCTCCATATAATGGCGGTGGATGTAGTCGAGCAGAATGCGGAGCCGCTCAACATCACGCGCTGCCGCCGTGTTCTGGGATTCACCGGAAAACGATGCGTGGCGGTAAATCTCAATCCAGATCGACAGCAGAAGCTCCTGGATTTCCATCTCAAACGCGGACGGCTGTGAAAGCGAGAGGTCGTAGATGCGGTGCATACAGGCAAGTACCTGGTTCTGCCAGTCGATCTCCGGCGAAAAGACGATGGAGGCGAGCTGCATATCCGTCAGCACCGGTTCGACGTAGCGCGTCTGGATCACACTGTTTGAAAAACCATAGAGAAAGCGCGGGGCGAACGTGGTTGAAATATAGACGCAGTCCATCCCGTCGATCATGTGGCCGCTGTGAAGCGCATTCGTGTTGCAGAAAATGCCGTCCCCTTCTTTTAAGACATACGATTTGCCGTTGACCTGATATCCGATCTGTCCCGAGAGGACAAACGTCAGCTCAATTTCCGGGTGCCAGTGCCAGGAAAAGGAGCCGCGCTCGTAGCGGGAGAGCTGTTCGTAACTGATGTTGACAGGAAATTCATAGCTGCCGTGGGCCTTCAGCTCACGGTTTTCTTTATCCATGCGGATCTGCATGAAACGTACCTCCAATCCATAAAATCCATTAAAAATCATACGATAAGTAAAGTATGCGGCAAAAAGGGAAAAAAAACAAGAAAAAATCGAAGATCACCTCAATATAATTATCGTTTGCCCCAATATTGTTGTTGCAGATGGGCGTACGGCTCACTATAATGATACTTAAGAAGATAAGAAAAAACACACAAACACACAATACACACACAACACACAAAACGAAACCATGAAAACAACACACCAAAAAGAAAAGGAGACAACAAAATGAAACAGCAGGTACTGGATTGTTTTGCAAAACTGTTCGGGGGAGAGGGCGACATCCGCACCTACTTCGCACCTGGACGTGTGAACCTGATCGGTGAGCACACCGATTACAACGGAGGCCACGTATTTCCATGCGCACTGACCATCGGAACCTACATGGCAGCAAGAAAACGTGACGACAGAAAGCTTCGTTTTTACTCTATGAACTTTGAAAAACTCGGCGTGGTAGAATCTTCTCTCGATGAATTCCTGATGGGAAAAGAAGGCAACTGGACCGCATATCCGAAGGGAATGATGTGGGCATTTTGCCAGAAGGGCTTCCCGGTAGAGCAGGGCTTCGATATCGTGCTCTACGGAAACATTCCGAACGGCTCCGGCCTTTCCTCTTCCGCATCCGTTGAGACCGTAACCGGCGTAATGCTGCGTGACATGTTCGGCTACGACACCATCTCCATGATCGACATCGCTCTGTACGGCCAGTTCTCCGAGAACAACTACAACGGCGTCAACTGCGGTATCATGGATCAGTTCGCCATCGCCATGGGCAAAAAGGACTGTGCGATCTTCCTTGACACCAGCGATCTGAAATATGAGTACGCACCGGTTAAACTGGAAGGCGCAAGAATTGTCATCTCCTGCAGCAACAAGAAACGCGGCCTTGGCGACTCCAAATACAACGAGCGCCGCAGCGAGTGCGAGACTGCTCTGGCTGAGATCCAGAAAGTCAAAGACATCAAGAGCCTTGGTGAGCTGACCGAGGAAGAGTTTGAGGCAGTGAAAGATGCCATCAAAGATCCGGTCCGCCAGAAACGTGCAAAACATGCTGTTTACGAGAACCAGAGAACCGTTCAGGCCGTTGCAGCTTTAAAGGCAAACGACATCGCAAAATTCGGCGAGCTGATGAACGCATCCCACGTTTCCCTGCGTGATGACTATGAGGTAACCGGCATCGAGCTGGATACTCTTGTGGAAGAAGCATGGAACTGCCCGGGTGTCATCGGATCCCGTATGACAGGCGCAGGCTTCGGCGGATGCACCGTCAGCATCGTAAAAACAGAAGATATTGACAACTTCATCGCAAAAGTAGGCGCAGCTTACAAAGAAAAAATCGGCTATGCCGCAGACTTCTATGTCGTAGACATCGGAGACGGCGCAGGCGTATTAAAATAAGAAATAAAAAAGCTGGATCGGCAGCAGGGAGGAAGCTACAGTGATTAACGAGAGTATTGCAAAACTGGTAAAATATGGAGAAAATGCCGGTCTTGTTTCGGGACTGGATAAAATCTATGCGACAAACCGGATTCTGGAAGTCATGCAGATTTCCGATTACGAAGAGCCGGAGCAGATTCCGGAGACCCCGGATCTGGAAGAGACTTTAAATGAACTGCTTGATGATGCAGCTAAGCGCGGTCTTCTCGAACACAACAGCGTCGTTTACCGCGATCTGTTCGATACGAAACTGATGGACTGCCTGATGCCGCGCCCGGGAGAGGTGGTAAAGAAGTTTGAGGAACTCTATGCGAAGAGCCCGCAGGAGGCAACCGATTACTTCTACAAACTGAGCCAGGATTCCAACTACATCCGCAGATACCGCATCGCAAAGGATATCCGCTGGAGCGTACCGAGTGCCTACGGCGATATCGATATCTCGATCAACCTCTCCAAACCGGAGAAGGACCCGAAGGCGATCGCGGCTGCAAAACTGGCAAAACAGAGCGGTTATCCGAAATGCCTGCTCTGCAAGGAGAATGTGGGCTATGCGGGACGCGTCAACCACCCGGCGCGCCAGAACCATCGCATCATTCCGCTGACGATCAATCAGACGGAGTGGGGATTCCAGTACTCGCCATATGTGTATTACAATGAGCACTGCATCGTGTTCAATTTCCAGCATAACCCGATGAAGATCGAGCGCGCGACCTTTGTGAAGCTGTTTGACTTTATCAAGCTGTTTCCGCACTACTTCATCGGTTCTAATGCGGATCTGCCGATCGTGGGAGGCTCCATTTTAAGCCACGATCATTATCAGGGCGGTCACTATACCTTCGCAATGGCGAAAGCGCCGATCGAGCGCCATTTTACCATCAAAGGATACGAGGATGTGGAAACCGGCATCGTCAAATGGCCGCTGTCCGTCATCCGGATCCGCCACAAAGATGAGAAACGGCTGATCGATCTGGCAGAGCATATCCTGAACTGCTGGAGAGGTTACACGGATGAGGATGCGTTTGTATTCGCCGAGACTGACGGAGAGCCGCACAACACGATCACACCGATCGCAAGAAAAGTGGGCGATACGTTCGAACTCGATCTGGCACTGCGCAACAACATCACGACGGACGAATGCCCGCTCGGTGTTTACCATCCGCATGCACAGTATCATCACATCAAAAAAGAGAACATCGGCCTTATTGAGGTTATGGGACTTGCGATTCTGCCGGCGCGCTTAAAAGATGAGCTGGAAGAGCTTTCCAAATGCCTTGTAGAGGGAAAAGATGTCCGCGCTGTCGCAGAGCTGGAGAAACATGCCGACTGGGTAGACGAATTCCTGCCGCGCCATCCGGAGCTGAACAGCGAAAATGTGATGGATATCCTGAAAGAGGAAGTCGGAAAAGTCTTTGTCGGCGTACTCGAGGATGCCGGCGTTTACAAGTGCACCGAGGAAGGCAGAAGTGCATTTGCAAAATTCATGGAAACGTTGTAGAATAAACTAAATGCTTCAATTAACCCGCTGCGGCAAAAAAGCAGCAGCGAAGGAAAACATGGAGGATACCAAAATGAAAATCTTAGTTACTGGCGGTGCAGGCTATATTGGAAGCCACACCTGTGTGGAACTGCTGAACGCAGGCTATGACGTTGTTGTCATGGACAACCTTTACAATGCAAGCGAGAAAGCCATCGAGCGTGTAGAACAGATTACCGGAAAGAAAGTAACCTTCTACAAAACCGATATGCTGGACCGCGAAGGCGTAAAGAAAATTTTCGACAACGAGAAAATTGACGCTGTCATCCATTTCGCAGGCTTAAAAGCAGTCGGCGAGTCCGTACATAAACCGATTGAATATTATCACAACAACATGACCGGAACCCTGATTCTCTGCGATGAGATGAGAAACCATGGCGTAAAGAACATCATCTTCAGTTCTTCTGCAACCGTATACGGCAATCCGGCACAGATTCCGATCACCGAGGAGTGCCCGAAGGGAACCCCGACCAACCCATACGGCTGGACAAAAAGTATGCTCGAGCAGGTTCTGACCGACATCCACACCGCAGATCCGGAATGGAATGTTATCCTGCTTCGTTACTTCAACCCGATCGGAGCGCATAAGAGCGGCCTTATCGGAGAGGATCCGAAGGGCATCCCGAACAACCTGCTTCCGTATGTCGCACAGGTTGCCATCGGAAAACTCGAGTGCATCGGCGTTTTCGGTGATGACTACGATACTCCGGACGGAACTGGTGTCCGCGATTACATCCATGTTGTTGACCTGGCACGCGGCCATGTAAAAGCCATCCAGAAACTGGCTGACAACGAGGGCGTTTCCATTTACAACCTCGGAACCGGCAAAGGCTACAGCGTACTCGATGTGATCCACGCATTCGAGAAAGCATGCGGCCATCCGCTGAAATACGAAATCAAACCGCGCCGTGACGGTGATATCGCAACCTGCTACTCCAAATGCGACAAAGCAAAAGAGGAGCTTGGCTGGGAGGCTGAGTACGGCATCGAGGAGATGTGTGCCGATTCCTGGAACTGGCAGCAGAAGAATCCGAACGGATATAACGACTAATGTAATGTGAGTGTTATCTGGCGGTCCGCCGATACTTGAAAGAGTGTCGGCGGGCCGTTTTTGTATAGATAAATTCAGTCTTTTTTCACAAAGTCCGGCTTGCTAATTAAGAGGGAATCCGATATAATGTAAGAGTTAAAGTGTCCGTAAAAAAAGAGGGGCGGTTTGACATACAAGGAGGAAAAGCATGGACGATAGAAAAAATCAGAACCGGGAACCAGAAAACGGCTCCGGGGGAGGACCGAAAAACAGACAGACGATACTCATTATCCTGATCTGCCTCCTCGTCAGCCTGATGGTGATGGGACTTCTGAACAATGCCCTTGGGGGAATTACTTCCGAGGATCTTGACTATAGCAAATTCCTGGACATGGTAAACAACGATGAAGTGCAGGAAGTTGTCTTGAAATCGGGAACACTGACCGTAACGCCGAAAGACCAGAAATCGGAGGGAATCACCTATCAGGTAACGATGATGGGAGATGAGCAGGAGCTGGTCGATCTGTTACAGGAGAAAGGCATTACGTACCACAAAGATCCGCCGGATTCTACCGGAACGATCATTTACACATTGCTGACCGTCATTCTGCCGGTTGTGATGCTTGTCGCTGTCATGGTATGGGTGATGCGCAGCATGAACAAAGGCGGCGGAGTCATGCGCGTAGGAAAGAGCAGAGCAAAGGCCTACGTACAGAAAGAAACCGGCGTGACATTCCGCGATGTTGCGGGACAGGACGAGGCAAAAGAATCGCTCCAGGAGGTTGTGGATTTCCTGCATAACCCTGGAAAATACACGACAATCGGTGCAAAACTTCCGAAAGGAGCACTTCTTGTAGGCCCTCCTGGAACCGGAAAAACACTGCTTGCCAAAGCCGTAGCCGGTGAGGCGCACGTACCGTTTTTCTCGATGTCCGCTTCGGAATTTGTCGAGATGTTCGTCGGTGTCGGTGCATCGCGTGTGCGTGACCTGTTTGAGGAAGCAAAGAAAAACGCACCGTGCATCATCTTTATCGATGAGATCGATGCGATCGGAAAGAGCCGTGACAACAGCTACAACAGCAACGACGAGCGGGAGCAGACGTTAAACCAGCTCCTCGCCGAGATGGACGGATTCGACAGCTCCAAGGGTATTCTGATCCTTGCGGCCACAAACCGCCCGGAGGTTCTTGACCCGGCGCTGCTGCGTCCAGGCCGTTTTGACCGCCGGATTATCGTAGAAAGACCGGACCTGAAAGGCCGTGTGGAAATCCTGAAAGTACACGCCAAGAACGTATCGCTCGATGAGACGGTTGATCTCGACGGCATCGCACTTGCGACATCGGGAGCCGTTGGTTCTGATCTTGCAAATATGATCAACGAGGCAGCGATTCTTGCGGTCAAGAACGGAAGAAAAGCCGTTTCCCAGAAGGATCTTCTCGAGGCAGTCGAGGTTGTCCTCGTCGGAAAAGAGAAGAAGGACCGCATCTTAAGCCAGGAAGAGCGAAAGATCGTTTCCTACCACGAGGTAGGCCACGCACTTGTTACTGCACTGCAGAAGGATTCCGAGCCGGTACAGAAAATCACGATTGTGCCGCGTACGATGGGTGCGCTCGGCTACGTCATGCAGGTGCCGGAGGAGGAGAAATACCTCAACACGAAGAGCGAACTCGAGGCGATGATCGTCGAGTGCCTCGGTGGAAGAGCGGCAGAGGAGATCGTATTTGGCAACGTGACAACGGGAGCTTCGAATGATATCGAGAAAGCGACGAAGATTGTCCGCGCGATGATCACGCAGTACGGTATGTCGGAGAAATTCGGTCTGATCGGTCTTGCGACCCAGCAGAATCAGTACCTCGACGGAAGAATGGTCTTAAACTGCGGCGATGCCACAGCAACCGAAATCGACCACGAGGTCATGAAGATTTTGAAAGAGTCGTATGAGCAGGCAAAAGAACTTCTGGCAGCTAACCGCGATGCGATGGATGAAATCGCAGCTTACCTGATCCAGAAAGAGACGATCACCGGAAAAGAATTTATGGAGATTTTTCATCAGGTGATTGCAAAACGGAATGGAAACGCGGAAGAAGCGGTTGAAAATCCAGAAATATAAAAAGAAAGCGAAAAGGCCCGGCGGGAGCAGAGAAAACGATCTCTGCACGCTGGGCATTTTCAACATTACAGTCCCAAAAAGAGGAGGGTCATATGGCGTTTGATATCCAGGAAGAACTGAAAAAACTGCCGGGGAAACCCGGCGTCTATCTGATGCACGACGCGGACGATACAATTATCTACGTAGGAAAGGCGATTTCGCTGAAAAACCGTGTCCGCCAGTATTTCCAGACGAGCCGCAACAAAGGGCCGAAGATTGAGCGGATGGTCACGCATATCGCCCGTTTTGAGTATATTGTGACGGATTCCGAACTGGAGGCGCTCGTGCTGGAGTGCAACCTTATCAAAGAGCACCGTCCGAAATACAATACGATGCTGAAAGATGACAAGGCGTACCCGTACATTAAGGTGACCGTGAACGAGGATTTTCCACGCATTCTGTTTTCCCATCAGATGAAGAAGGACAAGGCGAAATATTTCGGCCCGTACACGAGCGCCGGAGCTGTGAAAGATACGATCGAACTGTTGCGGAAGCTGTACGATATCCGTTCCTGCAATAAGAGCCTGCCAAAGGAGATCGGCAAGGACCGCCCGTGTCTTTACTATCACATCCACCAGTGTAAGGCACCGTGCCAGGGATACATTTCCAAAGAAGAGTACGGCGAGCAGATCAAAAAGGCGATCAGTTTTCTGAATGGAAATTACAATGACATGATCAAAGAGCTGACTGGAAAAATGACGGAGGCGGCTGAGGAGATGCGGTTCGAGCAGGCGGCGGAGTACCGTGATCTGATCGACAGCGTGCGCAGGATCGGCGAGCGGCAGAAGATTACGAACAGTAACGGCGAGGACAAAGATGTCATTGCGCTTGCGATGGACAAAGAGGATGCGGTGGCGCAGGTCTTCTTTATCCGGAACGGAAAGCTGATCGGGCGGGAGCATTATTATCTGCGGATTGGCGAGGAGGAGCAGAAAAGCGAGGTGCTGCTCACGTTTATGAAACAGTTCTATTCCGGCACGCCGTTCATCCCGCGGGAAATCATGATTTCCGAGGAGATTGCCGAGCAGGAGCTGATGGAAGAGTATTTAAGCAGCAAACGGGGCCAGAAGGTCCGCATCCGCGTGCCGAAAAAGGGCAGCAAGGAAAAAATGGTGGAACTGGCAGAGCGGAACGCACAGATCGTTCTCGACCAGGACCGCGAGCGGATCAAGCGGGAAGAGGGTCGGACGGTCGGTGCCGTAAAAGAGATCGCCAGATGGCTGAACCTACCGTCGATCGACCGCATCGAGGCGTACGATATCTCCAATATCAGCGGTTTCCAGTCGGTCGGCTCAATGATCGTCTACGAGAAAGGAAAGCCAAAGCGCGCCGATTACCGAAAATTCAAGATCAAATCCGTCGAGGGACCGAACGATTACGCCAGTATGAAAGAGGTCTTAAGCCGCCGTTTTCTGCGCGGCATCCAGGAGGACAGCGGTTTCGAGCGGCTGCCGGACCTGATCATGATGGACGGCGGACGCGGCCAGGTTAACATTGCGCTTGAGGTGCTTGAAGAAATGGATCTTGCGATTCCGGTCTGCGGTATGGTAAAGGACGACAAGCACCGCACGAGGGGGCTGTATTTCCGAAACGTGGAAATCCCGATCGACCGGAACAGCGAGGGCTTCAAACTGATCACACGCGTGCAGGACGAGGCGCACCGCTTTGCAATCGAATACCACCGCCTGCTGCGGAGCAAGGGTCAGGTCCACTCGATTCTCGACGACATCCCGGGCATCGGGCCGACAAGAAGGAAAGAACTGATGCGCCACTTTCAGGGAATTGATGATATCAAGGCGGCAACCGTGGAAGAACTTTCCGGACTTCCGGGCATGAATAAAAAGGCGGCGGAGCAGGTTTACACATTCTTTCACGCACCTGCACAGGAGGAAAATGAGGATTCGTCAAAATAGTTAAATTTCTAGGTTGCCCGTGATGCTTTATTGTGCTAAAATCATAGAAGAGACGGATTTAAAAAGACGTCGAATGAAGTCGGAGGACAGGAAAATGAAAGAAATTGAAATGACCAAAATGGTGGAGGAAATGGATCTCCGCAACCTGACACCAGAGGTTGATATGACAGATCTTGTCATTGCCACACCGGATATCAACCGTCCTGCACTGCAGCTGACCGGTTACTATGAGCATTTTGCCAATGAGCGTGTGCAGATCATAGGTTATGTAGAGTTCACGTATCTGCAGCATCTTGAAGAGAGCGAGCGCGTCCGCGCGTTTGAAGAGTTTGTAAGCCGCAAGATCCCATGTGTCATTTTCACCACGAAGATGATTCCGGGACCGGAAATTCTGGAGCTGTGCAATCGTTATCAGGTACCGGCCTTTGCGGTAGACAAATCGACTTCCGTTTTCATGGCTGAAATCATCCGCTGGCTGAATGTCCAGCTTGCCCCGATGATCTCCATCCACGGCGTGCTGGTCGATGTATTCGGCGAGGGCGTTCTGATCATGGGCGAGAGCGGAATCGGAAAGAGCGAGGCTGCACTGGAGCTGATCAAACGAGGCCATCGTCTCGTCAGCGATGATGTGGTTGAAATCAGCCGTGTCAGCGACATTACGCTGGTCGGAACGGCACCGGATATCACGCGTCACTTTATCGAGCTGCGCGGTATCGGTATCATCGACGTCAAGACGCTGTTTGGTGTCGAGAGCGTAAAGGATACCCAGTCTATCGACCTTGTTATCAAGCTTGAAGAGTGGGACAAAGAGAAAGAATACGACCGTCTGGGCCTGGAAGAAGAGTATATTGAGTTCCTTGGAAACAAGGTTGTCTGCCATTCCCTTCCGATCCGTCCGGGCCGTAACCTGGCGATCATCGTAGAAACCGCTGCTGTCAACCACAGACAGAAGAAGATGGGCTACAATGCCGCACAGGAGCTGTACCGCCGTGTACAGGCTAACTTAGTGAAAAAAAGAGAGGAGAAGTAAGAAAATGGCAAACTATGTATTTGGAATCGATGTTGGGGGTACTTCAGTGAAATGCGGAATGTTCCAGACAGACGGAACTCTGTTGGAAAAATGGGAAATCCCGACCCGCACCGAAAACGGCGGAAGCGAAATTCTGCCGGATATCGCAAAAAGCGTAAAAGCAAAAATGGCTGAGAAGGGTATCGCAGCAGATGATGTTGCCGGTGTCGGCATTGACGTACCTGGCCCGGTTAATGACAAAGGTGAGCTTTCCATCGCAGTCAACCTGAACTGGGGATATAAAAATATCGTAAAAGAGCTTTCCGACGAACTCGGCGGAATGGCAGTAAAAGCAGCAAACGACGCAAACGCAGCAGCTCTCGGTGAGATGTGGGCAGGCGGCGGAAAGGGAAGCAAGAACCTGGTTATGGTTACCCTTGGAACCGGTGTCGGCGGCGGAATCATCGTGGACGGCAAGATCGTAGCAGGTGCTCACGGCGCAGGCGGCGAGGTTGGTCATGCATGTGTTGAGCCGGAAGAAGAAGCGGTCTGCAACTGCGGAAACCACGGATGCCTCGAGCAGATGACATCTGCAACCGGTATCGTTCGTCTGGCAAAGAAATATCTGGCATCCCATGATACTCCGTCTTCTTTAAGAGAAAGAGGAGAGTCCATCAGTGCAAAAGCTGTCTTTGATGCATTAAAAGAAGGCGATGCAGCAGCAGAAGCAATCGTTCAGGAGTTCTCCGAGTACCTCGGAAGAGCACTTGCAGTATTCGCATGCGTTGTTGACCCGGAAGTTATCGTAGTCGGCGGCGGTGTATCCAAAGCAGGCCAGATCCTGATCGACGGCGTAGCTAAATACTACCGTGAAGCAGCATTCATCGCATGCAAAGATACCCCGATCGTACTCGCTTCCCTTGGAAACGATGCTGGTATCTACGGCGCAGCAAAAATGCTGATTGACTAATTGATTCAGATGGAAAAAGAAGTATAGAAAAACCGGTCCTGCTGGCATATGCCAGAGGGCCGGTTTTTTGTGTATAGACTGACTGAAAAAGTTATTCGGAAGAGCCGCTCTCTTCGGACTGCGGCTGTACTTCCGATATCTCCGCCGGGGTATCCGGTTCTGACGGTGCATCAGGGGTCTCCGGTGTGTCAGGAGTCTCCGGTGTGTCAGGAGTCTCCGGTGTATTAGAAGGCGGATCGGCAGGTGTTTCGGGCGGAGCCGGAGTTTCCTGCGGTGCCTCCGTCGGTGTCGGGGTTGCCTGCGGAGTTGATGCTGCAGAAGGGGTTCTGGTCGGCGTCGGTGTTGAGGCCGGCGCGGTGTAGTGGCCCTTGCAACGCTCGGTCGGCAGATCGGATACCGCAAAGTATTCGGTGATGGACGGGCAGCTTGAGCGGGCGAGCAGGCCGGTCTTCGTACAGATCGTTGCCTCCTGTACTGTTGCGGAAGTTTCGAAATCCATATCGGCAAGGCCTTCGTGGATTTCATTCATGACCTTTGCCCAGAGACGTTTGTGGAATTCACGGTCGCTCTCCGGAAACTCCGCGTGTGTATCATACGTTGCCCAGATGGCAGCGGTATAATATGGTGTAAAGCCTGCAAAGACGAGATCCTTGGCCTCATTCGTCGTACCGGTTTTTCCGGCTGCGTGCATATTGTCGAGGCGGGCGGCAACACCGGTACCTTTTTCCAGAACATCCTCCATGACATTGGTGAGGAGGGAGGCAGTGCTTGCCTTGAAGACCTGCGTTGCCTTGTTTTCTGTGTTGTCAATTAAAACATTTCCCTTGCTGTCGGTAACCTTTGTGTAGAACACCGGCTTGCGGTACTGGCCGCCGTCTGCGATTGCCGCGTAGGCTGCCGTCAGTTCGAGATCACTGACACCGTAGGTGATACCGCCGAGAGCCAGCGGCTGGATCACATCGTATTCCTCGGAGAGTTTGGAAAAACCAAGCTTCTTCAGATAATCAAAGCCGACCTTCGGCGTAAGCTCGGTCAGTACCTTGACGGCCGGGATATTGATGGAATTGATGATCGCCTGGCGGACGGTAACATCACCATGGTAAGTAAGATCCGAGTTCTGCAGCGGTGTGCCGTCACTGTAGTTGAACGGCTCATCCTTAATTACCGTAGCGAGTGTAATCTTTCCAAGGTCGAGCGCCGGTCCGTACGCGGAAAGAATCTTGAACGTGGAACCCGGCTGGGAATAATTATCGGTTGCGCGGTTGAAGGTAAGACTTGCTGTTTTTTCGCCGCGTCCGCCGACGATGGCTTTCACGTAACCGGTGCGCTGATCCATAACGGTCATGCACGCCTGCGGCTGCGGGGTGAAGCTGCTGCGCTCGGCAACAATCGTATCGCCCTCCTGCATGATAGCGGCTTTGTACTGGTCGATATAGCTCTGTGCCTCCTCCTGGGAGTCAAAGAGCAGATCGAAATTCGGATCGCTGTTGCGGAAGTAGAGCTGCAGCATCTCTTTGCTGTAGTTCTGTACCTCGCCGTCTGCCTGCTCTACGGTGAGCGCCCAGTCGAGACCGATCTGCGTGTTCGCCGGGAAGTTCTCCGGATTCTGGAATTCCGTATCGAGAATCGACTGCATGTAGGAATCCTGTGTGGTATAGATTTTGAGGCCGCCGCTGTAGACAACGTTCTTTGCCTGCACTTCGGTGTAGCCTTTCTGTACCATCAGATCGTTGATCAGGTTGGTGATGACTTCATCGATAAAGTAGGAGTACGGCGCGCTCTCCGCCTGGGACTGCGTGTGCATGGCGATGCGGTCGTAAACATTGTCGTTCATGGCAATGGTGTATTCTTCTTCGGTGATGTAGCCCTGCTCTTTCATGTTGTTCAGGATCTTGTCGCGGCGCTGCTGGTTTTTCTCCGGGTGGTTTTTCGGATTATATGCCGTCGGCGCCTTTGGAATTGCGGCAAGAACGGCGCATTCAGAGAGCGTCAGATCTTTTGCATCCTTTCCGAAATACGTCTGCGCTGCCGTCTGGACACCGTAGCAGCCGGAACCTAAGTTGATCGTATTCAGATAATTTTCCAGAATAACGTCTTTGGCGTTTTCACCCTCTGCGGTCAGTGTTTTTTCCAGCTTCAGCGCCAGGTACTGTTCCTGGATCTTCCGCTTGAAGCTCTGCATCCGCGTCTCTTCCATCCAGTCAGTGAAAACATTGTTTTTTAAGAGCTGCTGTGTGATCGTGCTGGCGCCCTCGGTAAAATGAAAGCCGTGGCTGACGCCGACAACGAAAGCACGGATGATACCGCTCGGATCGATGCCGTTGTGCTCATAAAAACGGGCATCCTCAACCGCGACGATCGCGTGCTGCATATCGAGCGGAATCTCCTCAATCGAAATCGAGACACGGTTTCCCTGAGCCCCGGTCAGCTTCTGTACCTGGTTGCCGTCAGCATCGTAGATAAACGACGCGTTGCCGAGCGGCATGATATTTGCCTCCGAGATATCAGGGGCACTGTCAATCACGCCGCGGACAGCGCCGATCACAAGCCCGGCACCGCAGACGAGAACGACAAGAAGAAGACAGAACGCGATGCGCAGCGCCGTCACGCCGGCCGTCTTTTCAATCTTTCCGTAATGGGACCGCAGATCTTCACGTTTGTCTTCCAGATGACTTTTTCCAAAGTGCATATAGAAAATCCTCCTTATGTCATGTTCCTGCAAAACTGATTCAGTTCAGTAATCAATGGTGTTCCTGCCCTGCAAAAAGCAGGGTATACTTATTTTTATTATACCAAACAAAGGGCTGGAATAAAAGTATTTCTGAAAAGAATGCTGATTTTTCAGAAATGATATGGTAAGATAGGTACATATTTGGGTGAAGGAGTAAGGACATATGATCGATCAGTTTCGGACGGTTTACCGGGGTGGAACCGGGGAAATCGTGGAGAAGAAATCACGTTTTATTGCGACGGTGCGTCTGGTGGAATCTGAGGAGGAGGCACTTTCCTGCCTGGAAGCTCTGCGGAAAAAATACTGGGATGCGCGGCATAACTGTTTTGTGTATATTATTGGAGAAAATCAGGAGACGGTGCGCTGCAGCGACGACGGGGAGCCTTCCGGCACGGCAGGGCGGCCGATGCTCGATGTGGTACAGGGAGCAGGCCTCCGCAATGTGCTTGTTGTGGTGACGCGGTATTTCGGCGGTACGCTGCTGGGAACGGGCGGCCTGGTGCGCGCGTACTCGCAGGCGGTGCAGGAGGGGCTGGCAAACAGTGTTCTGATTGACGAGATCTGCGGCGTGCGGCTGTTGATTGAGACGGATTACAACGGCATCGGTAAAATCCAGTATCTGCTCGGCCAGCGGGGGATTCCGATTCTGGAATCCGAGTACACCGATCAGGTGAAAATCCGCGTTCTCGTTCCGAAAACGGAGGTGGACCGTCTCTGCGCGGAGATTACCGAGGGGACGAACGGAAAGGCAAAACTGGAAAAAGAAGAGGAGCTGTACTTTGCGCAGAACGACGGAGAGCTGATCTTCGGGGATGCGCTGACGCAGTATAAGAATCTGGAGGCAGAAGAATTAGGATAAAGGAGGATGCGACATGAGGTTTCCGGAAAATCTGAAAAAGGGCGGAACGATCGGCTTTGTGGCACCATCGTTTGGATGCACAACAGAGCCATACAAGTCCGCGTTTGCAAATGCACAGAAAAAATGGAAAGAGATGGGATATCAGCTGGATCTTGGGCCAAACTGCTATGCAGAGCACGGCATCGGAATCAGCGCGGCACCGGAGGAGTGCGGAAAAGAGCTGACGGAATATTATGTCAGTGAGAAGAATGACTGTCTGATTTCCTGCGGCGGCGGAGAGCTGATGTGCGAGGATCTCGATTACGTGGATTTTGAAAAGATCAGAAAGGCACCGGCGAAATGGTATCTCGGCTATTCTGACAATACGCATTTTACGTATCTTCTGCCGACCATCTGCGATACGGCGGCTGTTTACGGTCCGTGTGCGAGTGATTTCGGCATGGAGCCGTGGCATAAATCCGTAGCGGATGCGTTTGGCGTACTGACGGGAGAAGTGCGTACCGTCCGCGGCTATGAGGGATGGGAAAGAGACGATGCGAAGGGCAGAAGCGAGGAAAATCCGTATCTGCCGTACCAGATTACAGAACCGCGCGTTCTGCGCCGCTTCCCGGATGCGGACAGTGCATTTGAGGGACGGCTCATCGGCGGCTGTCTCGACTGTCTCGTCAATATTCTTGGAACGAAGTACGACGGAACGGTTGATTTTGTGGAAAAATATAAAGAGGACGGTTTTGTCTGGTTTCTGGAAGCGTGCGATCTGAACGTCTTTGCGATCCGCCGCGCAATCTGGCAGATGGAGCACGCCGGCTGGTTCCAATATGTGAAAGGCTTTTTGATTGGCCGCCCGCTGCAGTTCGGACAGAAATTCGGGGAACTCGACCAGTACCGCGCCGTGACGGATCTGCTTGGAAAATACAACGTGCCGATCGTGATGGATCTCGACATCGGACACCTTCATCCGGCGATGCCGCTGATCGTCGGAAGTTATGCGAAGGTGGCCGTGGAAGGAAATGAGATTGAAATTAAGATGGAGTGCCGTTAGAACGCTTTTGAAAAATATTTTCTCGAGCGGCAGGGCAGAGCCTGTGGGAAAATGTCTGCGCGCGTAGAAGAACTATCGGCGCATCCGGCAGATGCCGCGGAGCTTTTTGACATCGAGAATCGTGACCGTGCCGCGGGAGAGTGCGACGATGCCGTCTTTCTCGAACGACTTTAAGGTGCGGGAAACGACCTCTCTGGCACTGCCGAGGTTCCGCGCGATCTGTTCGTGCGTGGTGGAGAGCACCGGGGAACCGGTGCGGATGCGTTCATCCTCGAGATATCCGGCAAGGCGCTGGTCAAGCCGCGTAAAGAGGAGCTGGCCCATCGCCCACATGACTTCGGAAAAATGCTCCGTTGTTTCCCGGTAAATGTAGTTTTCAACGTAAATATTCTGATTCAACAGTCTGCGGAACGTGCTGGCCGGAGTGATGAGAACTTTCGTCTCCTCCTCGGCCTCAATCAGAATATCAAAGCTGATTTCCTGCATCGCACAGGAGGCAGACAGCGTGCAGACTTCGCCGGGACCGGTGGTAAACAGGGTAATTTCCCGCTGCTCGCCGGACTGGATAAAGATGCGGAGCTTGCCGGAGAGGACAAGCAGAACGCCGAGACAGTCATCGTCGCAGCTGTAGAGAAAATCGCCGCGCTGATACGTCGTCAGGACGGAAGAGAGCACGAGTGTCTGCTGTTCATCGGTGGTAAGCTTTGAATAAAATGGATAATGCTCCTGAAAACAGGATTCCAGAAAAGATGACATAAATAAAACTCCTTTCGGAAGAAGAACGTTCTTTTGTAAACTACGGCAGCAGCCGTTTCTTCCATGATAGAAAAGAACAGAAAGAAATGCAAGAAAAAACGTATCGGTTTTTGTGCCGATACGTTTTTTCTTGCATTTCCAATATTACGCTGTTTATTTTACAGAGTTAATCAGCTCTTCCAGCTCCTCATAGGAAACGGCGCCGACATTTTTCTTTACGAGCTCGCCGTTTTTGAAGAAAGCGAGGGTCGGAACGCTCATGACTTTAAAGGATCTTGCCAGCTCCGGTGCTTCGTCAACGTCTACTTTGTAGAACTGGATCTCCGGCATATCCTCAGCTGCCTCTTCGATGACCGGGGCGAGCATTTTGCACGGTCCGCACCAGGTAGCAAAGAAATCAACAACGGCAACGCCAGGTGTTGCCTGCAGAGCTTTTTCAAAGTTTTCGGATGTAACATGAATTAATGACATAATAGAAGTCCTCCTTTTTTAAAACGGGATTTTTTATTTCCCGGTAAGTGTTTTTCTGTTGTGACTGTAGAATACCACAGCAGAACGGGAAGTTCTGTGACTAAGTCACAAAATGATTTCTTATTTTTTATTTCGGTTCTTTTCCCTGGCGGAAGCATTCGATCATTTCACCGGTCAGACTGATGAGGTTCGGCGTCTCCGGAAGAGAATCGCGGTCAAACCATTCGGCAACGGAGAGTTCCTCGCGGTCGAGGGTAATGGACGGATCGCCGTCCACATCGCAGTAAAATCCGGCGAGCAGCGAGCCGCTGAAGGACCACGGCTGACTCTTATAGTATCTCAGATTTTTGACCTTTAATCCGACTTCTTCCATGACTTCACGGTGCACCGTCTGTTCCAGCGTCTCACCGACCTCGGTATAGCCGGCCACGAGGGCGTACTGGCGGTGGCTGCTGTGGGAAGGTGCGTACTTCGTGAGCAGCAGGCGGTCACCGTCGGTGATGGCAACGATGACGCTCGGGCAAATGACCGGATAGGAGAGCGCGCCGCAGGAAGGGCACTGCATCGCGCGTTCATTTCCAGGCGCATGCATCTTCGTTCCGCAGCGGCCGCAGTAGGTGTGGTCGGTGTACCAGGTGTGGATCTGGTAACCGGTGATACCGGCAAACCCGAGCCATCCCGGAACGGCGCTGCGAAGAATTAGTGTATTTTCGTATTTCCAGATGCCAAATTCCGGAAGCTGCGGACTGCGCAGTTCATAATAGTCCGTCTCATCAATGCGGAACAGAAATTTTGCCTTTTCTTTAATCTCCGGAAAAACAGCTGCAATTTCCGCAATGGAAGGGTAGCGGATCTCAGGATCTTCGAAATTGCACAGAATTGTGTGATGACCGTAAATTAAAACAAGATCCGTATCGTTCGGAACAGAAGGCTGGTAATCTACATAATATTTATGCGGAGCAATGTCCTGAATCATAAGAACTCCTTTCTTTGGTAAAAAAGTTTTTGGAAAAACAAAAAACCGAAATTCCTGTGAAGAAATTTCGGTAATAAAAAGAGCGCGAGACGGGATTCGAACCCGCGACCCCAACCTTGGCAAGGTTGTACTCCACCCCTGAGCCACTCGCGCATATTCATCCTTTAGGATGAAGCGGGTGATGGGAATCGAACCCACGTATCCAGCTTGGAAGGCTGGTGTTCTACCATTGAACTACACCCGCAGATGCCCAGTTCCGGAATCGAACCAGAGACACAAGGATTTTCAGTCCTTTGCTCTACCAACTGAGCTAACTGGGCTTGTTGCTCACAACAAAGATTATTGTAAAGGAAGGAACCTTTGTTGTCAAGCAAAAAATGAAAATTATAAATAAGGAAGAATATCTTCACAGTAGCAGCGCAGTACCTCCCCAACACTCCAGGCCTGGGCATAACAGCCGCGGGGATTGTGTGGTGTATCCCCGTCAAAGATTTCTGAGATGGAACCGATACAGCCGGAATCCGACAGATGCTTTCTCACAGGCTCTAACATGTGGACGGCATTTTCGGCAGCAGAGGAGGAGTGGTGGTTCACTTTCATATAGGCACTGAAAAATCCACCGAGCAAAAAGCCCCAGGCAGTTCCCTGATGGTAAGCGGCATCCCTCTTTGCAAGAGCACCGCAGTAAATGCCATGGTAGTCCGGATGATCCGGTGCGAGAGAGCGAAGTCCACAGCCGACAAACAACTCTTTTTCCACAAGCGCGACAACTGCTTTTTCCTGTTCCTCCGGGAGCAGGGAAAATGGAAGGGATACGGCATAAATCTGGTTTGGACGGATATGGTCGTCCGGCTCGTCACCATCCACAACATCAAACAGGCACTGGTTGGAGGAATCCCAGAACTTTGCGTTGAAGGATTCTTTTACCTGATTGGAGCGTGTGCGGTAAGCAGAAGCATCTTCGTCAAATTTTTCACAGAGTGATTCCATGATCCGTAAAGCGTTGTACCACAGTGCGTTGATCTCCACCGGTTTTCCGTGGCGCGGTGTTGCTACCCAGTCACCGACGCGGACATCCATCCAGGTGATCTGGTCAAGACCGCTTCCGGCGTGGATGAGCCCGTCGTCTTCCATATAAATGCTGAAATCCGTTCCTTTTTCATAGGCGGAGATGATTTCTTTTAAATGAGGGAAAATCTGTTCTTTTACAAAAGCTTCCGCCTCGGCAGCCGGGTTATAATGAAGGTACTGATAGACCGCATAAAAGTACCAGAGAGAGGCGTCCACCGTGTTATAGAGCGGCGGCATATTGTCATCTGGGAACATATTCGGCACAATTCCGTGGCGGATATATCTGGCAAATGTCAGAAGAATCTCCTCAGCTTCTTTGAAACGTTTCGTGCAGAGCGTCAGACCGGTAAAGGCGATCATTGTGTCTCTGCCCCAGTCGGTAAACCACGGAAGTCCGGCGAGAACAGTCATCATTTTCGTGGACTCGCGGTAAGTCAGAAACTGGTCGCTGGCAAGCACCAGCTGGTTGGCAAACGAGTCGCGGTATCCGGCTTTTTCAAAAAGTTCTGCATGGCAGCGGGCATTTTCCTCTAAAATGGAAAATGCTTCCGTAGCAGACACAGGGGCAGGACGCTCGTTCACGTCACCGATACTGCACAGGATGGAAACTTTTTTGGTTGTGTTGGCAGGAACTGCAATGGACAGGTCAACCGGGCAGTAATGGCAGTCAAGCCCATCTGTCTCAAGATCCACTTCAATCTGTAACTGCATGTCGATGTCATAAACAGTTTCGCGTTCGGAAAAAGTTCCTTCACTTGTCTGAAAACGAATGGCAATATCTTTATTTTTTTCCGGAACAAGATAAAATGTCCTGTCTTCTGTAAATGTCTCAAATTTTAAAGTGTCCGGGGTGCTGCTCTCACTGTGCTCGCGGTAGTTAAAAAGCGGTGTGAGCGTAAAGGTACAGTCGCTGTCCCCGGCGGTCAGTTCATAGGCGACTGCGCAGACATTGGCGTTCCTTTTTAATGTGATGTGCTTTTCAAAAGAAAAATTGTCTGTCTCATAGGTGTAGTGCACGCTTCCGTCATAGATAAAGGAAGTGAGAAACTTCTGTCCCTCTGTGTAAACCGTTTTTCCGGAAGCACAGTGCTGGGAAGTCTCAAAGGAAACCGTGCTGGTTCCGACAGTGGCTGTTTCGTTGATCTTGGAAAAAACGAGATAGCGCTCAATTGGTGCATGGAGGCTGGCAATCAGGTACCCCTGGTGTGTACGGCTGTGTGCGCCGATCATCGAGCTTCCTGCGTATCCGCCAATGCCATTGGTGACTGCCCACTCACGTTTGATCCCTTCTTTGAATGTTGTCCAGTCTTTCTGGGTATACTGATATGTGATCATTCTTTTTTTCCTCCTGAACGAAAAAATACGAAAATTTCTATTATCTTATTTTACATGATAAAAAAGAAGTTGTACAGAGGGAAAAAAGCGTATATAATTATCATTACGAAATTTTGTTTGGAGGAAATGATTATGCAGGAAAAATTAGTTATTGTTCCGAAAAAAACAACGGGTGGACATAAGGCAGGAATGATCGCATTTTTTGTTTTAACCTGTCTTTGTTTAGTACTTAGCATGTTTGTATCACCGGTTATGTTTCTGGTGCCGACGATCATCTTTGGTGTGATCTGGTATCTGTTTGCATTTCGCAGTGAAGTGGAGTATGAGTATACATATTATGATGGCGACCTGAGATTTGCGAAGATCAGGAATAAAGCAAAGAGAAAGAAAATTGCCTATCTTAGTATGGATGATGTGCTGACCATTGCCCCGAAGGGTGACCGCAGCATTTACAAGTATGAGAATGACAGATCGGTTACAGTGAAAAACATTGCGTCCGGCAATGCAGGTGCAAAACTTTATGAGGCAGTCTGCAAGGGCGAAAACGGTATCACAAGATATGAGTTTGAGCCGGATGAGGACATGTTAAATGCCATCATGGTAAAGTATCCAAGAAGCGTTATAAAGTAACAGGATCGCAATTGCAAAAAATACTGTGGCTTATCGGCTGCACAGTGGAGGATTTATGTTAGAGTTAAGAAATATCACCTATGAAGTAGATGATAACAACGAGAATAAAGAGATTTTGAAAAATGTCAGTGTCACCATTGACGATCATTTTGTGGCGATTACAGGACCAAACGGCGGTGGAAAATCCACACTTGCCAAGATGATCGCAGGAATCATCCGTCCGACAAGTGGTCAGATTCGAGACACCGGATAAAGGGCGTGTGATCTTTGACGGGCAGGATATCACGGATATGGGCATTACGGACAGGGCCAATCTGGGAATCAGCTTTGCATTCCAGCAGCCGGTCCATTTTAAAGGGCTGACCGTAAAAGACCTCATCACGATCGCTGCAGGCAAAGAGATGAGTGTGAATGAGATCTGCGATATTTTATCGGAGGTAGGTCTGTGTGCGAGAGAATACATTGACCGTGAGATCAACGGAAGTCTTTCCGGCGGTGAGCTGGAAAGGATCGAGATCGCAATGATCACTGCAAGGGGAACGAAGCTTTCTATTTTTGATGAGCCGGAGGCAGGGATCGACCTCTGGAGTTTTAACAGCCTGATCAAAGTATTTGAAAAAATGAGAGATGAGATCAACGGAACGATTCTGATCATATCCCATCAGGAACGGATCCTTGACATTGCGGACAAGATCATCGTCATTGCAGACGGACAGGTGCGCAAGACCGGAACCAAAGCGGAAGTGCTTCCGGAACTTCTGAATACGGCACAGACCTGCCAGACGTTGATCGATAAAGCATAGCCGCACTGGCAGAACAGATTTGTAGTGAGAGAGCTGCTGAAAGGATGATGATCGACAGAAAACAGCAGCAGGAGAATGAGGAAGAAACATGGATTTAGTACAGAAAAATTTATTAGAACAGGTGGCGGGACTTCATGAGGTTCCGGAAGGTGCCTATAATATCCGTGCCAATGGAAAAAAGGCTGCACGAAACACCACCGCCAATATTGATATTGTCACAAAAGAGGACAAGGACGGAATTGACATCATTATCAAACCGGGAACGGTCAATGAGAGCGTTCATATTCCGGTCGTTTTGAGCGAGAGCGGATTGCAGGAATGTGTATACAATGATTTTTACATTGGGGAGGGCGCAGATGTCACGATCGTTGCGGGATGCGGAATCCACAACTGTGGCGTGGACACTTCCAAGCATGAGGGAATCCACACATTTTATCTGGAGAAAAATGCAAAAGTAAAATACATTGAACGCCACTACGGTGAGGGAGATGGAAATGGTGAGAATGTCATGAATCCCCAGACCATCGTGCATTTAAAAGAGGGCGCACACATGGAGATGGAGACAACCCAGATCAAGGGAATCGACTCCACAGTCCGTATCACCAAAGCAGATCTTGCAGACGGAGCTTCCTTAGAAGTGCATGAGAAGATCATGACACACGGAAAACAGTATGCCAAGACAGATTTTGCAATCGATATGAACGGAAAAGACTGCAGCTGTAATCTGGTGTCACGTTCGGTGGCAAAGGGAGAATCCCGACAGGAATTCTTCTCTATTATGAACGGAAACGCAGCCTGTGCAGGTCACAGTGAGTGCGATGCGATCATTATGGATCATGGATGCGTGACAGCAAGCCCACAGCTTACCGCCAATAATATTGACGCAAACCTCATTCATGAGGCAGCTATCGGTAAAATTGCAGGCGAGCAGCTGATCAAACTTATGACACTTGGACTTACGGAAAAAGAAGCCGAGGAACAGATCATCAACGGATTTTTGAAATAACAGACTGCCATGGCAGACAATGGAAACAGTTGTCTGTTGTGGCTTTTTCTGTAATAGGAAACGTCAGCTTAGAGCAAAAGGAGAGGAACATGAAATTCTTTCATTTGTCGGATCTGCATATTGGAAAGCAGCTGCATCATTACAATATGATCGCAGAACAGCGGGATATATTAGGGAAAATCGTGGCGTTGGCAGAACGCGAGAAGCCGGATGCGGTTCTCATTGCAGGGGATATCTATGATACGCCGGTGCCGTCTGCGGAGGCAGTGTCAGTGTTTGATGAGTTTCTGACAGCACTGAACGATCTGGAGCCGGAAGTGACAGTCTGCATCATTGCAGGGAATCACGACAGTGCGAAACGGATTGATTTTGCGAGTGACATATTGGCAAAACACAGGGTAATGATCGCAGGAATGCCGCCGCTTACCCGGGAGGAGACCATCAGAAAAGTGAGTTTTTTTGATGCATACGGCGAGGTATGCATTTATCTGCTTCCTTTTGTGAAGCCTTCCTATGTGAGAAATCTGAACGATAGCGATATCACGACTTATAATGAGGCTGTCCGGCTTGTCATAGAGCGGGAGAATATCGACACTGCAAAGCGCAATATCCTCGTAAGCCATCAGTTTTATACTGCTGCGGGCAGGGAGCCGGAGACGTCAGACTCCGAGATCCGCATGGTTGGAGGGATTGAAAATGTGGATACAGCGGTGTTGGAACCGTTTGATTATGCAGCACTTGGACACATTCACAGAAAACAGAAAATAGGGCGTGTGCAGAACCGTTACTGTGGAACACCGTTACAGTATTCCGTGAGCGAGGCAGGCGATGAAAAGACCGTGACGATGGTGGAACTTTTGGAAAAAGGAAGCGAGCCGCATAT
>ERZ773269.938-NODE-938-length-31808-cov-9.442005_pt1 | contig 31808 bp, 28 predicted proteins | sample MGYA00511958_ERZ773269 | MGnify/ENA primary metagenome ERZ773269 (study PRJEB29015, sample SAMEA2737761) | human gut metagenome | biome: human gut; feature: human-associated habitat; material: faeces | place: China | collected 2012 ... | reverse complement strand
ACCATTTCTTGATGTTCTCAGCCTGCGTTGTCAAGTCAGCATCCTTTAGCAGCTGATCAACCTCGCTCTGTACAAAGCCGAAATACTCACTTAAGCGTGAGTTTGTGATGGTATCTGATACGAAATTGTTGGTTCCCGTAAAGATGCTCTCTTTCGCAATCTTCAAGCAGCCCGTAACAACTGCAAATTGAAGTGCCTGATTGTCTTTCAGTGCCTGCATCAACCCTTTCATGACATCCAGCATTTCACTATAGTAACCATTGTTATTTGCTTTTGCCATAGGGACATCATACTCGTCTATAAGAAGAATTACAGGCTTTGCATAATAGCTCTGCATCATCGTTGTCAAAAGCATAAGGCTGCTCTTAACTTCTTTTATAGAACCATTGCCATGTGCAAGATGCTCAAACGCTGTTTTTTGGAATTCTGTAGCACTTTTACTATCAAGCAAATAAAGATGTTCGTTGTACAAATCCGCTATCACCATTGTGAGCATATCGTATGCCCCAGTGAAATCCAGACCGTCTACCTGTCGGAATGAAACAAAGACTGTCGGATACTGGTTCATCCACTCATCACATAATGCCTGATGCTCTGCAATTTCCAGCCCATCAAACAGTTCTTTGCTGTCTTTACGGATGTCGAAGAAGCTTTCCAGCATACTCATGCCAAGCGTCTTACCGAAACGCCGTGGTCGAGTGATAAGTGTCACTTCTGCTTTTTCGTTCAAAATTTCCGTAATCAGGCCAGATTTATCAATATAATAAAACCCACCGTTCCGAATCTTCTCAAAGTCCGAAATGCCAACCGGGATGTTCAATTTTCTCATCTCTGCTGCTCCTTTCACATAGCCACGCACAGACTTTTCATTGCTTCTATGATACCATGAATCTCGTGTTCTTACAAGAAAATTTCTGCTTACCACATTGATTCTGGCTACGGCTCATTCTGCATAGCCTGCCAGCACATCTTCAAATGTAAAATGGATTTTCACACGTTTATCGTTGAAGACCTCGATGCGGTCAATAAAGGTTTCCACCACATTCTGTGATAAGTGCATCACATCGCCTGCTTCTTCTGCTGCACTTACGACAGTCTGCAAATTACCAGCATCTTTCCTTACTGGCAGGAAAATTTGGTCTTTCTCGGTACGCAGCCGTTGGATCTGCTCCATCTTTTCATCTTCCTGCACTCTGTAGGCATCTCTCTGCCGGATGAACTCTTCCTTACTCATATTCCCGTCGGCGTATTGCTCATACAGCGCGACGCGCTGTTTTACGATCTCTGCCTTTTCTTCACTCAGCTTTTCTTCCTGCCGTTCCAGTGCGGAGAAGCAAATCAACGCTTTGCGTTCCCGTTCGTGCAGGATTTCCAGTATATGCTCCGCCTGCTTTATCTGCACTGTCAGCGCGTTTCGGACAATCTCTTCCAGCATTTTCTCAGAGATCGGGATTCGCTTGCAAGGGCTGTCCACCGCTGTGGCCGAAAATCTGCAGTTAAACGAGGGGCCAAGCTTCTTGAGTACACGATATTTCATCAGCTTCTGGCAGTAGCCGCAATAGATCTTGCCTTTCAAGGGATACTGGTGTTTCGTGTAGTTCCCGGTCTGATGGTTCCCGTGCTGCAGCATAATGACCTTTTGTGCCTGCTCAAATTCTTCTGTGGTCACAATGGCGGCATGGCTGTCCTCAATTCGTACCTGCTGTTTCAAGGGAGCGCGCAGCACCCGATGTTTACAGGGAACAGGCATAATGAATTTCGCGCCCACATAGGTGCCCTTATACTTCTCATTTTTCAGAACATGATAAACCGTCCCGCTTGTCCAATGGCTGCGTTGCAAGTCCCATGCTTTCTGCTCGCTGTACACATGATTTTCCGCCACGTGATACGCTGCCGGAGTCGGGATCTGCTTTTCATTCAGGATTTTTGCGATGGTGCCTGTTCTATTGCCCTGCAATGCCAGTTCAAAGATCAACCATACATACTGGCTGGCTACCGGGTCGAGGATCAGCTTATGGCAATCGTTCGGGTCCGGCAGGAATCCGAATGGGCGGTATCCTCCGAGATACATTCCTTTCTTCTGCATCACATGATCGGCTGCTGCGATTTTAGCGGAAAGGTCCCGACTGTAGGATGCGTTGATGATGTTCTTAATGGCTACTTCCAGTCCACGTACATCGTTTCTGATTTGCATTCCACTGTCGTACCCATCGTTGACGGAGATGAAGCGAACGCCCAGCAACGGGAAGATACGCTCCATGTAATCGCCTGCTTCAATATAGTCACGGGCGAACCGGGAAAAGTCCTTTACGATAATCGTTTTCACATTTCCGTCCTGTGCATCCTGAATCAGCCGCTGAAACGCAGGACGGCTTGTAGATGTGCCGGAGTAGCCATCGTCCACATACTCCTGACGCGGCTCTGCAGCCAGTTCAGGGTGAGCCATGATGTACCCCTCTACCAGTCCGCGCTGGCCCTGAATGCTGTTGCTCTCGGCTTTATCTGTTCCTACATCCTCGTCCGCAAGGGAAAGTCGGTAATAGGTTCCAATCATTTGCTGCTCACCGCCTTTCAAACGGACAAATCAATTCATCCTTTACGATTTCCGCTGCACGATTTTCCAGATTGTTCATGCGGCGTACCCACTCCATCTGATTTTCTTCTTTCAGCTTTTCCGATACGCTCTCCCGCTGACTCAACTGCTCGATCAAAACCTCATATCGTTCTGCTGCCTGTTTTTCCACGTCTGCCAAAACAGTATCCAGTTTTCCACTCAGCAGCAAGCTCTGGTAATAGGCTGGTTTTCGCAGTTTCAGGTACGCCTTGTGCAGCATCCCCCAGCGGCCAATCGGACGGGTCCGTGGCAGTTTCAAGGCTGGCAGATAATAATCACCCACCAAAACATATTCCATTCCTGTCCGGGCATCATAGATTTTTTCTTTCATTGCTTTGTTCTCCTTTTTCATCACAGTAAAAATTCCGCGTGAGTAATTTTCCTGCGGTCCACTTCAATTTTCTTTACATACTGCTGCAGATTGTCTGCCGTTAAAAGAACCTCTGTGTTTTCTGCGATCTGCTTTTTCTGCCGCAATTCTTTTTGAATCAACGCAAGCTCTTTCTCTTTTTTGGATTTTTCCTGTTTTTGTTCTACGATTTCATTTTCCAAGTTCTGCTTTAATTCCAAGAATTTCTCTTTTGAAAGTTTTCCGAGGACATACTGCTCATAGCCGCTGCGCTTCTGCGATTCCAGCCGAACGATATTGCCCGACACCTGTTCCATTTCACGGCTCAATGCAACTTTCTTTGTTTCAAGGTTGCTTTTCCCCGAATTCTTCTGCGTCAGCTTTTTCAAATTCTTATGTTCTTCTAACCTCTGGTGCAGTTCCTTGTTAATGCCGTTCCAGAGGTCTTTCTCTGAGATGGAAACATGGCAAGGTGAGCAGTAAAAATACAGCGAGCCATCCTTTTGCCAATGGCAAACCAGTTTTTCACCACATTCTTTGCAAAAAATTCTGCCTTTGAAAACATTCGGATTATTTTCTCTGCGCTGCCTGTATTTCTGATGCCGCTCCTCTTTGGCAACTTGCTCTCCTTCCCGCAACGCAGAAATTTCATCAAACAATTCCCAGCTGATAATTGCCGGGTGACTGTCCGGCACCATCCGCCAGTCTTCTCGTGGATTTTCTCCGATTTTTCGATATGTTCCATCGTAGGCGATGCGGTTATACACCATGGTTCCCGTATAAACCGGATTTTCCAGCACCTTTGTCACGAAAGCTGGCTGCCATGCAGGATTCTTCACCCGTGAAGTATTTCTCATATAACCAAACTGACAGCGGCGTGTAAAAGGTGTCGGGATTTCCTGTGCAGATAGCTTCTTTGCAATCTCGTACTCTTTCATGCCGGATTTCTTCCAGAGAAAAATCCGAACTACCACATCGCTGACTTCCTCATCCAGAATCAAATGATTCTGCTGATTTCTCTTGTAACCGAACGGAACCGGGGTATAGATTTCTCCCCGCGCTTCCTTGGAGCGAAAGCACGACTGGATCTTCTGGGACAGGTCTTTCGAGTACATCTCATTGATCATGCTCTTGATCGGCACCAGCATCCCGTCACGGCTCTGGCTGTTCAGGCTGTCATAATTATCATTGATGGCGATAAATCTTACGCCAAACAGCGGAAACACCTGTTCCAGATACTGGCCTGTTTCCACGAAATTGCGGCCCAAACGCGAGAAGTCCTTTACCACGATGCAGTCGATTTTCCGCTCCTGCAGTGATTTTAGAAGCCTCTCAAATTCCGGGCGGTCAAAGTTCATCCCTGTGCACCGCTTGTCCGCAAACACATCCAGCAGCATCAAATCATCCCGGTGGTTGATATACTCTTTGATGTAAGAAATCTGCACTTCCAGCGATTCCGTATCCCGAAGTACATCATCAAAATCGGACAGTCGTGCGTAAATTGCGGTTTTCCAGATACGGTGCGGTGCGTTCTCCGCTTCCCGCTGCGCCGCACTTACCTTCTTGCTTACTCTTGCCATAAATCACGACCTTCTTTCAAGCTGACACTTCATGCTGCTTTTGGTGCAATTCCTCCAGCAGGTCTGCAATTTCGTCCTGGAATCGGAACGTAATTTCCACCCGATTGCCCTCATAGACTTCGATTTTCTCAATCAGTTCCACGACCATCGGACGGGTGATTTCTTCCAATTTCCGATACTTACGGTACACATCCAGAAACGGATAAGCGTTTGGAGCAGTCTGCAGATTTTGCTGTTCCGCTTCCAGTTCTGTGATTTTACGGTCATACTCTTCGATCCGCTTACTATACAGTTCGTTGTAGTTCAGAAAATCTTCCCGTGTGAGGATTTTCTCTGCGTAATCCCCATACAATTTTTCCTTAATTCCCTGCGTATGGGCTTTTTCTGCAGTCAGCTGCCGAATCTGCCGCTCGATGCGCCGCACACGGTAGGGTTCCTGCTGGACCTGCCGGATGCTTTCTACAAACTCTGCTTCTTCCATCACGATCTGGATCTGCATCTGGAGCGCATTCCGCACAATGTTATGGAGCTTTTCATCCCGTAGGTTATGGCTCGTGCAGCTGCCCTTGTTCTGCTTGCTGCCGGAGCACTGATAATAGATATACCGCTTTCCCTTATAGCTGGCCGACCTGCGCACCAGCCGGCTGCCGCAGTCCCCACAGTAAAGAAATCCCGCAAACAGGGCCACCGTTTCGGCATCGTTCGGCCTGCGAGTTTCGGTTTTCAGAATCCGCTGCACCAGTTCAAACTGCTCTGCCGGAATAATTGCTTCATGGGTGTTGTCCACGATTGTCCAGTCCCGCATCGGCACGTTCATTTTCTTTTTGGAGCGATAGTCCAGTCTCCTTGTCTTTCCCTGCACCAGTTTTCCGATATAGACCTCGTTGTGCAAAATGCGGTCCACCGCCTTGGCAGACCACGGCGGCTCATCGCTCTTGCGGAAATGCAGGCTCAGCTTTTCACCGCTCTGCAGTTTTCGCGCGGCTGGGGACAACACCTTTTCCGCATTCAAGCGGTCTGCAATACCCTGATTATTCATGCCGCTGATCTTCCAGCGGAAAATATCTTGCACCGTTTCCGCTGCCAGTTCGTCTACGATCAGCTTGCTATGATTTGTAGGATCTTTCCGGTAGCCGTAGGTTGCAAAACTTCCCACAAAATCGCCGCGCTTTCGCTTTACCGCAAGCTGACTCTTGATTTTGACGGAAATGTCCCGGCAGTAGGCATCGTTGAGCAGGTTCCGCATTGGGACCATGATGGAATCGCTGGTCTTCCACGCGGATTGGCTGTCATAGTTGTCCGTCACTGCAATCAGCCGGACTCGCATGACCGGGAAAATCCGTTCCAGATAGCGTCCCACTTCAATGTAATTCCGTCCAAAGCGGGACAGATCTTTCACCAGAATGCAGTTGATAGTCCCTTGTTCCAGTTCCCTGAACAGGTTTTGGAACGCAGGCCGTTCAAAGTTCGAGCCGGAGTAACCATCGTCCACAAACTCATCCACGATGCACAGTTCCGGGTGGTCTATGGCATAGGCTTCCAGTAGTGTGCGCTGGTTTGCAATACTGTCGCTCTCTGTCTTATCGCCATCCTCACGAGACAAACGCAAGTACAAGGCTGTACGGTATCGGGTTGTATTTTGCTGTGTTCTCTTCTGCAAATTCACATCAGGGTATAACAAAAGCCTTCCACCTCCTTAACGAATCGGCAATACTGTTCGTCAGAGAAGCGAAAGGCTCCACATTTTTCTATGTAGAACAAGCCTGCCGAGCAAACTTTACTCAGCCGGCACATTCCTATTTTCTTACCCACAAACAGCTTACCATAATCATCATCTTTTGTCCAGTGCTTTATCACATTAAAGTATGAAATTTTCTGTGTGATTTTTCAGCAGCTTGCCGAAGTCTTATCTGCCTTTTCAGCTGGCAGACTGAAAGCATCGGCCAACGCGCTCAGACAGTGTGCTGCTCCCTCTCGGTGCGAAATTCAGCTTCACAATAATTCCGTTGTCCAGATAGCAATAAGGATTTCGGACCTTATCCAGCAGATTTTTCAGCCTTTCCTCCTGTGGCAGTCCGTGTTCCACTGCATCCTGCGGCAGTTCCTCCAGTTCAGACTGTTCAATCGTGCGGATGTCCCGGTTCTTCATCTGGTGGATCTGCTCCAACCAATTCATTCTGCCGTTTTCTTGCAATCGCGTTCCTCCCATTCAGGCCAGAAGTGTTTTCAGCAAGTTCAATTTTGCCTGTCCTATGTCCTTTCTCATGCTGGGGCCTGTGCAGGCAATCGGCGTACACAGTTCCAGCAGACGGTCATAGATACGGGCGTGAGCGGTATCCTGCGGGTTCTTCAACTCCGTCAGGGTCAGGTTCGTGGTAACGACCAGTGGTTTCCTGCTGCGGTAACGGCTGTCGATAATGTTGTAAATCTGCTCCAGCGCATATTCCGTGCCCCGCTCCATGCCGAAATCGTCAATGACAAGCAACGGATAGCCGCAGAGCCTGTCCACGACTTCGTTTCGCCCGGCAAAGGTGCTGTTCAGCTCATTCATGATTCGGGCAAAATTCGTCATGCAGACTGCCACCTCCTGTTCCATCAGGGCATTGGCAATGCAACCCGCCATAAAACTCTTGCCTGTACCAACACCGCCCCAGAGCAGCAGCCCCACATTCTTTTCCCGCATTTCCGGCCAGTGGGCCACATACCGCTGTGCCAGCTGCATCTGTGGATTTTGCCCGTGATCGTTTGCAAATGTCCAGTGCTGCATCGCCCAGTCGGTAAAACCCTGCAGCTTCAGCCGCTGCACTTTCTCGTAATGCAGCCTTACACGTTCTTCTTTCTCTTGCTTTTCCCTTGTAGCCTGCCTGCACCGGCATTCAGCCGGATGGCGGTCACGCCCAAACAGTTTTTTGCCATTCGGAAAGAACGCTTCCTTGGGAGTTTTGCAGCTGCCGCAGTACAGCAGCCCATCTTCTGCAACATAGTCCTGCGGTTCCACAGAGATCGTCATAAGCCTGTCCATCGCTGTCTGGATCGTTTCCGTCATAAACTTTCCTCTTCGTTGTAGGTATAGTCCGGGATGCCTGTTCCCGGTTTCTGTTGTCTCTTCTTTCGTGCTGACCAGCTACGCAGGGTCGCCGCATGATCTGCATACTTCTTGCCTGTAGACTGCATATAGGCCGAAAGGTCTTCGATCAGAGTATCCAACTCTGCAATTTCCATTTCCAGTTCCGAATAATCTTCCAGAAAAACATTCCGATATCGCCCATACGCTTCTTTGGTTCTATTCAGTTGGTTCAATCTTAGGTTGTTCTTATTCATTTGGTTAGGTGTGCAGTTTTGCGCAACCGTATTGCTCACTTTTGAGCAATCAGGCTGCTCATTTTGGGCCATCTCGATTGCGCATTTCTGCGCAGTCCGGGGAACGCCAAGAAATATCTGGTTTGGCTTGGAAAAGCCATTGGACCGCCGTTCGATCAGCCGTGCGGCTTCCAGTTCCCGCAGGGCACGGGTGACACTGGAAATACTGCTCTGAAGATCTTCCGCCAGCCCTGCCAACGGATAGAGCACATATACCCGGCCCTGCACATCCACCCAGCCGTTCTTCTGCGAAAGGGTCATGCGGTCCAGCAGCAAAACATACGTCAATCGTGCCGTATGGGAAAGGTTCATCTGCAGCAGAAATTTCGGATAAGGAAAATACGCAGGCAGTGGGGTTTGTGATTTGATGTACTCTTTACTCAAACTTCCTCCTAATCGTTTTCAAAAGTCCCTGCCGAATGGGAAAGTCCTGCACGGGCTTACGCATCCGGCAGGGTTCCGGGGTGCGGGGTGGAAGACCCTGCTGATTACAGGCTCATATCATAGCTGCGCTTCTTGCGTTTCGGTTGACGCTCGCGCTGTTCCTGTCGAGCCTGCTCCTGCCTTGCCTTTTCGCGGACTTTGGCCTCCCATTCGCGTTTCCATGCAAGGTCGGATTTCATCTCATTGGTTTTTCGGAAGATGCCGTACACATTATCCGATGCAATTTCCAGACGCCGGGATTCTTCCCTCAGAGGAGCATATGCCTTTTTCCTCTCTGCGATTTCTTGCGTCAGTTCTTCTTTCCGCTTTTTCAGAGATTTCAGCGATGGCAGCTTTCCATCATTTTCTTCCCGGAAGTATTTCACGGATTCTGCATAGGCATCCAATTCCTTGGAATGCTCTGCACGGAATTTTTTCTTAAAAATCGCCTTCGCAAATTGCTGCTGGACCTCTTTTGTAGAAAGGTACTGCCCCGCATAATGAATCTGTTCATTGATTTTGTACAGTTCATCTTCTGCCTGTGACAGTCGTTCATACGCAGCCTGCGCATTGGCCTGTGCTGTCTTACACAGATCGTTCAGTTCCGTCAGGTCGTTGATGTTGTTCTCCTGTACCCATGCCAACGTTTCGGCCATTTTCTGCAAATTGCTGATTTTGACCTTTAGTGCATAGGCCAGATTTTCCTGTGCCTTGACATTCTCCTGCAGGTCCACAACGAGCCGCAGTCTGATTCTGGTCGTAAAGATCCGTATGGGTTCTTCCTTGTACCGCAGATTCTTCTCGGCGTTCTGAACAAAGAATCCTTCCAGACATTCTCTTTTGCAGCTTTCTCCCAGAGAACGCTCCGATATGAACTTGTTCCGTTCCGGCGGCAGATAGCTGTAACGTCCACGTTGTATTTTGACGAAAACGTCATATTCATCCTGCAGGATGTCTTGAAAATCTTCATACGAGATTGCTTTCTCACGGGCAGCGGCAACGGCATCCCGGAAAATTTGCTTTTGCGTATTCCAATCCAAGCTCCTGCGCCCGTTTCCCCGTCAAACAATTTTCTGTGCTGTCCCGTGGATCAAAGCTGATGATGTAATGGTGGCTTTTGATTTCATTCTTGTTTTTGTTTTTCTGGTACTCGCGGTTCAACTGCTGGCAGGCCGCATCGAAGGAATAGGGTTCACAGTTCAGACCGTCCAGATAAAACTCATCTCGCATGATACGATTTCCGTTCTGGTCAAGGATCGGAGTTTTCCGAAGCTCGTCATGCTTGAAAATCAGATACTCCAGTGCAGCACCATAGTTGGAACTCTTACTTGCGATGTGCTTTAAGATTGCCATAGTTCTTTCCTGCCATTTCTGCGACCTGCTCCCGCATTTCAAAAATGCAGGAAATCGCATGGTTGATGTTTTCACACATGACATGTGATGGAAGACCCCCACTGTTGAAGAACGCCGCAATCTGGTTCAAGTTGTTCCCGATGGCGGCAAACTCCCGTGTGATTGCTTCAATCTCGTCCGGGTGGACATAGAACACATACGAGGTATTCACACGGCCTTTCATCAGCATCTGCGCTGCAAATTGAGAGAGGGTCATCCCGGCATCTTCTGCCTGCCGGGATAAAAGTTCATGTACTGTTTCTGTAACTCGTGCAGAGATTACTTTTGTCTTGACGATAGATTTCACTTTTTTCTTCGTCTGTGGCACGGGGTCTCCTTTCCAAAATCAAAAATTTGATTTTCCCGGCAGTGCGTTTGCACTCCGGCTGTGACCTGTTGCAGCAGGCCACCAACATGCAAAATCATGTGATTTTGCACGATGTGAGGGTATGGGGAGCACAATCCCCATCAAGATGCCGCCGTAGAAAAATCGCCCGTAGGAGCGGTTTCGTATACAAAGGCGAATCTTGCTCTTAACTACCGTCCACTCTGTCCCAGCCTGTTCCTGCCCGATTTTCTCCGACGTATTGTCCGGTAAGACGCGCAGAATGCACATTCAGTACCAGAGGTATCCTGCTGGGGTGGCTCATGTGATTTTCAAGGTACAATGTAACTTTGTAAGGAATTAGGGATTTTCAGAAGTGATGCCGTAGCGAATTGGCTTACTTTTGAAAATACTTCCTATACCCTATACAAACTTTAAGGGGTGTTTTTAAACTGGGTCTTTTAAAAGTTCAAAGAAAATTCATTTTTCCAACGTTCCCCTCTACCTATAACAATCTAAAATGGATTTTTGGCAACCAGTTTTTCAAATTTTGTCGAACTACCTAATTTTAGAACATGGATTTTGTTTATTTTCCACTCATAAAACTAGAGGAAAGCCGTTTCACAAAAGATTTTGAAAACCCCTACACTAATAGGAATCCGCAGAGCCGTTTTGGAATACAGTTTTGAAAATTTTTCAATTTAGGAAAAAAGAAAAACGGCAAAGTTCAAAATTAAACCTTACCGTTTTACATACACTTACGCTATTTCAATTTTTTCCTGATGTGTGTTTATCTCCAGTAGTTAGCCCTTCAATTTATAGACTGTATCCTCTATCACGAATCACATCGACAACTTCGGAAACATATTTCTGACAAGTATCGTGGTCAGGTGCTTCCACCATGACACGGACTACCGGCTCGGTGCCGGATTCACGCACCAGAATACGGCCAGTATCTCCCAGTGCTTCAGCCACATTCTTTACTGCTGCCTGCACCGCCTCATCGTTCTGTGCCGCCTTTTTATCCGTTACGCGAACATTCTCCAGTACCTGCGGATAAATCTTCAGTGGTGCTGCCAGCTCACTCATCGGCTTCTTCTTGGCCAGCATGACTTCCATCATTTTTAAGCTCGTCAGGATGCCATCACCCGTGCTGGCATACTTGGAGAAGATAATATGTCCGCTCTGCTCGCCGCCGATACGACAGCCGTTCTTTGCCATGTACTCGTAAACATACTTGTCGCCCACGGCGGTCTTAGCATAGCCGATGCCCTTTTCGTCAAAAGCCTTATACAGACCAAAGTTGGACATAATAGTCGTAACCACAGTGTTGGTCAGCAGCTTGCCACGCTCTTTCATGTAGCAGCCATAGATATACAGGATATGGTCTCCGGTCACAACATTACCCTTCTCGTCTACGCACAGGCAGCGATCCGCATCGCCATCGTACGCAAAACCTATGTCCAAGCCCTTCTCGACAACAAACTTCTGCAGACCCTCAATGTGAGTAGAGCCTGCATTGTTATTGATATTCAGGCCATTCGGCTGGTTGTTGATGACATAGGTATCTGCACCGAGGGCATCAAAGACGCTCTTGGCAATGTTCCAGCTGGAACCGTTGGCACAATCCAGACCGACCTTGACACCCTTGAAGGAATAGATGCCCAGAGAAATCAGGTAGCCCATGTAGCGGTTACGACCTGCCACATAGTCCACCGTGCAGCCAATATGCTCACGATGAGCAAAGGGCAGCTCCGGCCAGTCCTGGTCGAACACCTGGAGCTTACCGTCAATGTAATCCTCTACCAGCAACAGAGTCTCTTCCGGCATCTTCTCGCCGTAGCAGTCGATCAACTTGATGCCATTATCGTAGTACGGATTGTGGCTGGCAGAAATCATGATGCCACAATCGAAGTCATCCACACGGGCGATATAAGCCACAGACGGAGTGGTGGTGACATGGAGCAGATAAGCATCTGCTCCTGAAGCTGTCAGGCCAGCCACCAGACTGTATTCAAACATATAGGAGCTACGGCGCGTATCCTTACCAATGACGATACGGGCAGACTCATTATCTCCGTTGCGCTCACGGAGAGCATTATAGTACCAGCCGAGGAAACGTCCTACCTTGTAGGCGTGGTCAGCCGTTAATGTAATTCCGGCTTCACCACGGAAGCCGTCAGTTCCAAAGTATTTAGCCATTTTCATTTCCTTTTATTTTATAAATCCTAACTGTTTGCCATACCATTTTGAATGTTCATATTTATTTTCTTTAAAATCCATTCAGCCGTTAGTTGCGCTGCATTTCCACTATCATAAATTGGATATTTCGAGAAATAGTTATTCACTTTTTTGTTATATTCACTTGAGTCAAAATGTTCAATAATTAAAATCAACTCTTTGCTAGATCTCGCCATCGGAAATGGAAATTTATAAAATTCGGTCAGCAAGCCTCTCTTTTTTTCATAATCGTATAAATCCAATGCACAAATAAAAGCAGGTTTTTCCAATAACGCAAAATCAAAAATCGATGTCGAATAATCCGAAATCACCGCGTCACACGCTATCGAAAGTTCTTGCATATTGGGATAATCCGTCCCATCAATCACATCCTCAGAATAGTTTATTTTTTTCTTTTGAAAAGCAGCATTTGGATGCAGTCTAATAATAATTTTACAATTTTTTTTCTGCGTACACTGAAATGCATTTTTTACTTTTTCAAAATCAATCTCATACCCTTTCGTAGAATAATCATCTCTAAATGTTGGCGCATATAGCACATAAAATGTATCCTCTCTCATTTTCAGCTTCTGCCGTGCTATTTTCTGTGCCTCTTTATTATTTTTACATCTTGCAAGAATATCATTTCTTGGCAAACCGAATCTTAAAATTTCGGCATTTTTCCCAAGCCAAAATGCTCTGCGATATTGATTTTCTTGAAGTTTGCTGTTCGCAAGGATTCCATCTGTAATTGTGCCATCATATTTTGCTTGTTTCACATATTTGTCACCCAACCGATCTTGTGCATCCTTTTCAACACATTTCGGGCTAAACGGCGCATGCCATGTCTGCAAGTAGAGTTGTCCTTTCTTTTTCCTTACTGGGTGAAGATGTCTAATATTATCAATCCAGACTCTTGAAGATGCTCTCATATAAAGTCCCTTAATAGAATCTATAGGAACAGGCGTAATATATGAGGGAAAATCATCATCCAAAAAATTATCTACAAGCCAAACCATTTCTAATTCAGGAGCAATTTCATGTAAAGACTTCGCAATGTACCCGGGGTTGTCTCCAAATCCTCTTCCTCCGAAATTATCCAGCAAAATCCTATTTTCTTTTACATGACTATAATAAACAATCTTGGAAAAAGGTCTTTCCACAACTGCCTTAAATACTTTCCGATAGACTTTTTTTAAAAAAGTTTTGTTTTTTATTGCACCAATAATTTTTTCTGTTTTACTCATAATTGTTAATCTGGAGCCCAGAAATTCGAAATATTTTTCTGGCATTTCTGTTCACCTTTCATATAAGCATTATAATCTTTTGCTAAATGACCAACATCCCATGCAACATATCCTATTTCAGTTAATTCTGGAACCAAAACTTTAGCTGTCATTCCAAGAATCAAGCAAATGAGATAATCTTTCGGTACCTTGGTACATATCTCATTTAAGATTTCATCATGCCTTGCATAGGCGTTTTTTGAGGGACCATGGATAACCATTTTTTCCTTAGCCCTTTCAAAAACATCATATTCTAGTTTTTCAACGACCCCATCACCACTCACTAGAGCAATCTTTTTTCCATCAAATAATCGAAGCATCTTTTCATAATGACTCTTGAAATCATATGAATCGTCAAATCTATAGTATGCCGTCAAAAAACCTGCATCAATATAAACATTCCTTGGGTTGCATATTTTCAAGAAGAATTGTCTATACTCCCTACTGTAAATTCTATAGAATCTTCTATTTTCTTCTGAACAGTTAATCGGCGAATGAAAATATGCACGATTTATGCCAATATACATATCTTCACATTTTGCAGACAATGTATTTCGGAGTTTCTGCGCAAGTTCTTCATCATAAACTTGAAAAGCCTGACTAATTCCCTGCATCAATTTAATTTCTCCATCACCATATCTGCAAAAACTTTTTGGCTTTTGAAGTAAAAGTTCGATGCTTTCGGATTCATCTAATATCTTCAAATTGGGTAGTAATGCTTTATCCTCATCAAGTTCGTACACGCAATCATCAATAATTTTATCTGTTAGCTTATATATCTGCTCCTCCTCCCTTTCTCTCAAATCATACCTTAGTAAATAATCCATATTCCGAAGGAGTCTCTTCAAAAATTTTTTTGTTTTTCTAAGCACATCTTTTATTTTACTCATTTTTCCACCAAACATTTTTCTGTGCTAGAAAAAATACGGGTAATTAGCATTTAGAAAATCTTTTCCTGCGAAATCAGATCAAGATATGTACCCTGAACATCCATGTTTTCGGGGATTTCATCTACAATGTGTCGATTTAATTTATGAAAATCCGACATTCTCTTTATCTCAGAAAATCTTTCCGCACTATACTGATCCAGCATTTCAAATGCTAATATATGCGGGCTTATATTATTATAGACCGGAATTGCTTTCCATTCTTTTGAATAAATGTCTTTCACCATATGCATAAAAAGATGGAATATATAATAATTCTTCAGATATTTTTCTTTTTTCCAATATTCATATATCAGGTCACGCACAGCCCGAATATACGGAACATTTGTATAGCATGAGATCATCCAATTTGAACAAACAAGTGCTTGTTCTTCGCTCCGATCCAAATCTTCCATTTTATACACAAACAGCGGCCATTTTTCCAATTTTCTTGCGAAATCAGGACCAGTGCAAAGCACTGTTGAATCCAGCCAGAGCCCTCCATATTTTTCCAGCAGTGTTATTCTTATAATGTCAGAATACTGCGCTTCCGGTATACCCCCCCCCCGATTTTCTTCAATATAGTCCGGCAGTGTAATATATTTATGTAAGTTTTCCTCTGACAAAAAAACAATATCGCGATTTGTCAAGTTTCGTTTTACTGAATCGTAGCAAGCCTTTATCAATTGCGGTGCGTTTTCATAACCTTGACGCCAAAATATCCACACCTTATTGGAATATTCCATCGGTGCTGCTTCATAAGATTCTACCAACTCTTTAAGTTTTGCCCCGTAATCTCTTTGCAACTCCCTCAAAGCCATATCTTGCAACAGCTTATTTCTGGTATTTCCATTCTTAATTACAAGTTTCAAACATTTACGTTTTACCTTATTACTGAAAGATCCATCCTGTAAGGAATTCTTGATTTTTTTAAGTGTACTCATTTATGTGCTCCCTTCATTTTTTCTCGTATTAGTCCAATCAAATAAGTATATGCTTGTGGTTTTATAACAACCGATTCTATAATATATACGACAACACCCACCGTAACTTTAATCATAAGTTGCCAAAAACTATTTTCTATTGAAACTGGAGTGAAAACAACAACGCTTTCCATTAGGAATGTCATCAAGAGTGCTGGAAGCATATCCAAGCACTGTTCTTTAACACCATATGAAACATATTTACTTAGCTGTACCATGTTGACTACTGCACCGTACAATTCATAAACAGCCATTGTTACTGCAATTGCAATAGTACCTTTATAAACGCCTATCGCCAGAAGCAGAACGTATACTGGCTTTTTCAGTATCTCTAGCTTGAGCACCACATCACTACGACCAATTGCTTTAATTGTTTGTAGCGAAGTCGTTGTCAACATACCAATTGCTGATGAAATGCACAAAAGCTGTACAAACGGAATGCAATCACTCCATTTGTCTGTGTAAAGAAACAAAATCAACGGCTTCGCAACAACTGCCAGCCCACAAAGCAACGGAAACATAACATAGGATAGCAGTTGTATCGCTCGCTTAGACATCTGCTTTACGCGTTCTGTGTTATCTCCTTCATTTGAAATTGCCGGAAATAACACAGTCATAATAGATGCGCTGATATTATTTGTTATCAATGTGGGAAGCTGTTGTCCCTTGTTATAGTATGCCAAATCCGCAGACGTATACACTTTTCCAATGATAAAGCTTCGCAGTTGTCCAAAAAATGTACCGCTCAAATCAGCAAATAAAATCTTCGATCCATAATTCATCAACTTTTTAGCTGCTTCCCATGAAAAAAGAAGTTGCGGGTGCCACGGAACAGTGATTGCTAAAACAAACGTATCGATAATTGTATTTGTAAAATATTGAGCGACCAGTGCCCAAACACCAGCCCCCATGTACGCCATCACAATACCCACAATGCCAGAGAAAAGCGTTCCAAATAAGGTTGAAAAGAAGAAGCGCTTAAAAAGCATATGCCTAGAGACATATGCATGTTGGATCGTATTATATACACTAAGCGGTATCCTCAATGCAAATACTCTCAGAACATTTTTTAGAATTGGTTCTCTATAAAACGATGCGATAAATGGAGCCATCGCATATACGATTACATATATAAAAATACTCGCTGCTAGACTGCAATAGAACATCGTCGAAAAATCGGTCGCATCCGAATCCTTTTTTTGAATCAACGCCGTTGCAAAGCCGCTCGATACAAAAACATCTGCAATAGTAATGAAAATCAACACCATTGCTATAATTCCATAATCGCTCGGTGCAAGCAGCCTTGCAAGAACGACAGAGACAACAAACGATACTCCTTGTGCCAGTATTCTTTCGCCAAACTTCCAAAACAGGCCCGCCAGTACTTTATTTTTCGAATTTGCTTCTGCCATCGCTTAGACTCTTCTCCTCTTTCTGCCGCATCAGCACATATCCTTCAAACATCCGGAGATCTTCTTTTGTCGTAATCTTGATGTTTGTTTGATCTCCATACGCCTGATATAGTGTGTCTCCCAGCGCATACATTAAAGATGTCGTATGCGGCTCAATTTTTTCAATCAATCCTTGTTCTCTCGCTCGTTTATAAATATCCAGCAGATAAGAGAATTTAAATCCATAGGGACACGCAATTTGGATATAGTTGTCTCTATTTACCCACGTTTTGCTTGTAGCATTTTCGTCATTACTCCCCAGCAATTGATAGCATGGCGTAGCTGTCACAGCAGATCCTTTATTTTTCATTACACGAATCACATCGTCTACAATTTTGTCTGATGTGAACGGTGCTGCACCATATTGAATCAGCACATAATCATCTATATCAATTCTATCTTTCAAATACAAAATTCCATTCATAACAGAATCCTGAAATGTTTCACCTCCGTCTGCAATCCACTTTACTTTATCCAGATTATATTTCTGAATCATTTCTTCCAGATATGTTTTCCACTTCTTATGACATACGACCTCAATTGCATCAATCTGAGGATTATTCTGAAAAATTTCGATTGTATACACCAATATCGGTTTACCCAAAATCTCCACAAACTGCTTCGGTCTTCCTGCTCCCACACGGGAGCCAACACCGCCAGCAAGAATCATTGTTGTAATCATAGCCTACTCCTTATTGATAACTTTCCAATGCCTGATCAATGAACCGTGTCAAATTACGATATGCTGGTAGAAAGAAAAAGCTGTCATCGTCGCCAACACTTCCTTTATACAATCCCCAGCAAAACCAGTAAAATGCTGAAATCGGTATAAACGCCATATAATACCGATGCTCATCTTTTGATAGTTCATGTCCCACATACGCTTTAAGATACCGTTCGATCTGGGCCTCTGTCCAGTCATAACGACAAAGAATACAGCCGATATCATTCGCTGCATAATTTAATCCGGCATATTCCCAGTCAATCAGATAAATTTTTCCATCTTTATCATAAAGATAATTCGGTTCATAGGTATCATTATGGCATAATACAAGACCGTTGCCCAATCTCTTTGCATCTGCCTTTACTAATGGATATAACCGCTCCACTTTCTCTATAACCTCAGCAAACTCACGGAACAAGTTTCCTTTTGTAGCAGATGCTATTGCCATCAATTTCTTTCCCTCAGCAACATCATCAAACACTTTTACATTCTCATCCACTATCACTGCATGGAGTTTGTGAAGATACTCCATTGCCGTTACGAGTTGTTCATCGTTTCTTTCAAAATCACAGTTATGTGCTTCCGGCACAAAATACGAGATTTTCCAACCGGAAAGCTCCATTCGAATTACCGATTCATCAATTCCAATTTTCTTTGCTGCCTTCTGCGCAAACAATTCCGCACTACGATCTATCAAATTTCCTGCAGTTCCACCCGGATGTCGGTATACATATTTCACTTCATTGCTTTCAAAGGCAAACGACACATTCGTCAGTCCTGCATTGATCACAGAAATATCAGTGATGTCGTTTGGCTCACACTGGAGTGTCTCGCAGATATTTGTCACAATTTCGGAATCAATATTTAGTAAAAATTCCGAATCAAACTTTCTCAAATCCTCAATGTTATCAAATTCCAAAATATCATCTGCCAGATACTCTTCTTTATAAAAGGTCAATTCGCAGCTATGCTTGGCGTAAAATTCTTCCCAAAACATTGAAGCTACGCCAAAGTCATTGATTTCTTTTTCCATCAGGTCGCAGAATATTGTACTAAATTTTTCGTTCATATACGCATGGCCCACCATTGCAAGAGAATCCTGTCCGCCGACTTCAATCTTAGTAATTACATCTGCATCGGAACACTCCACTGCAAATTCTCTAAACTTCCCGCTCTGGTAGGCACAAGCTCTGTACGAACGATTTTCTACATTCTCTCTTAAGAATGGATTGTTAACAAAATAGTGGTCAGCACAGCAAATATATGTATTAGAAAGGTATCTCCGGGCAACATATAGTGAATAGAGATTACCCTTTTTGCCAAACTCATTATTTACAATCAGCTGTACTCCAAATTTCTGCTCAAGATAAAAGAACTTTTCCTTCATGTAACCAACAACAACATAAATATCTTTTACTCCTGCTTCTTGTAGCTGGCGAATCTGCCGTTCGATCAAAACTTCTCCTCTCACACGAAATAATCCCTTCGGTTTTTCGTATGTAAAAGGAGCAAATCGGTTTGATTTTCCAGCAGCCAAAATAATTGCCGTCTTATTCATACTTTTACCTCTCTTTGAAAAAACTCAGTAGATTCAATACTTTTACCCTTATTATAAATATGCTCATATTTTGATATCGTAAAAATGAACAGCCAAAAATATATTAACCCAAGGTAAAAATCAAACATACCACAAATACAATAGCACGCTAATGTTAGTTTCCATATCTTCATCGCCAGACTGTTTTCCTTCTCTATTCCTTTCAGTGAATGAAACAACCAATTCATTGCAACAAATGTACCGATAACTCCAGTTTCAAGAAAAAATTCTAACACAAAATTATGAGCATGACCTGCTCCATATAAAAGGTAACTATTTTTCTGAGCTTCTGATAACGCACCATATCCAAATAAAGGTTTTCGCATAACTGCGCTTACTGTTCTAGGCCATATAATGTCCCTACTATTCAATCCTACTTTACCAATTTTACCAAGCAACCACATTAGCCTATTTTGAACACTGAACCGAACCACCAAAATCAAAAATACCACTGTTATAGCTATAATTTTTTTATAATCAACCATTTTTAATGTAAAGTGATGAACTGTTAAAAACACTACAATTAATAACAATCCATAAGATATCATTGCCGTAACAGAAAAAGGAATTGCCAAGGCAAAAAATCCAGCAATCGCGAAAGACCATGTACTGGCCGTTATTCTTCCATGTTTGATTAGCGAATTCACAATTATAAATCCGCATACTGGAATCATAATAAATGCAGAATAATTATCACTTCCCAAAAAATATCTATCGTATCCCTCTGTAATTTCTGCGAATAAAGGTTTGTTAGTAAAAATCGTTACTAGTTCAAGAACAAAATAGATTTTTCCAAGTGTACTTACCACTGATATTAGGTACTTTAGCCTTTCTTTTGTAGATATTACTTCAAACAAAATTAAAAGGCCTATAATTGAAGCAATTTGTTGTGTGTATTCACCCAATGTTCCATTATTTCGAAAAATGCTAATTGCCCATATTGTTAAAAAGAGTAAACACTCTACTGCAATTCTAGATATACCCTTTTTCTGTTTAAGAAACTCCAAAAGAATCCAAGCGGTAGCTACTATTTTCAATAATGCATATATATAATTTATTCTTGGCCATAAAAGTACATTCGCAGGTTTTAAATAACTTATTACCGCCAATGCAATCATTAAATCATTCTTTTTTATCTTCATTTTATACTCTACCTATTTTCAATCCAAAACACCACCAAGCCTACTGGCGCAAAGAAAAGAGTGATCGCTTTATCTAATGGCCTGTTAATATTTTTAATCATGTGTGACAATTTATACCCATTTGCAAAACCTGTCATCGTGATACCGATATAGGATTTTATAAAACTCTTCGGATCATACTTGAAGTAATCCATATTATCATTAATGTTGTGCGTCCATAAATAAAAGTTTTCTTTGTTGATTTTATTTTTGGTCAACGCATTTCCAGCATCTCGATAATATCCACGAAGAGGAACATCAATATAGCGTTCGATATACTTTCGCGCACAAAGGTCTTGCATAATTGTTTCAGGATAAAACTTTCCACCAATTTCTTTAGACTTGTACTGAATAGCGACTTCTGTTCTTGTCATCCCCCAGCGTTCATAATTCATTTTATAAATATACCTCGCATCGAGTGACGAGCAATCCAACTGCCCCCCCCCCCGGAAGTGACGCACCTATGGGTTTTCCTGTTTGAGGATCATAGCATTTTGCGGTAACATTTTTATATTTTTTTCGATCTTTTTCTGGTATCTCATTCCATGCATCTATCAAAATCTGAAATGCATCTTCTCGGATCTCATCATCTGAATCCACGGTTGTTGTATATTCTCCCGTAGCCATCACCAATGCACGGTTTACAGCGATGTGTTTTCCAGCATTCGGTTGATAAACATAGCGAATATAATCCACCTCTTTTGACCATGCATCAACCAACACCTTTGTTTCGTCCGTAGATCCATCATCTATGATAATCCACTCAAAATTTTTATAGGTTTGTTTTTCCAAGCTCTCAAATACACGATGCAATGTTTTTGCTCTATTATAAGTCGGTGTGATAATCGAAATTTTCCCTTTTTCGTACATATATTTTCTCCATCAGTACAACAGCGAAATCATATCCGGAACAAAGCGGAATAAGCTGTACACATTCTTCTTCGGAAATTTCAAGCCTGAATTGCTAATATTTTTGTTATAACAGTCCGTATACCCTTCAAGAATATATTTCGAGCCATCGCTCATTCCAGCTTTCTTTAATTTTTTATAAATTACAATCTGTGAACGAAGGAATGAATTGAATGCCGCATCAAATAGTTCTTGATTTTTCTCTCTCCAAAAGAAATCAACCGCGGACTGATCTCCTTCCAGCCAATCCTTACATTTTTTCACAGTCATACTCGATTGCATAATACTACCTGGGCGAATCCTATAACTATAGTATGCGTAATCGATGAGAGCAACTTTTTTTGTATAATAGAGTAATTTATAGGTTGTAAAAGTATCTTCGTAAATGCGCCCTTTCGGATATATAATTTCATGATCTGTAAACAGCTTTTTTTTATAAAGCTTATTCCACGCAACAAATCCCATATCGCTATGCTTGCCGCTATACAAACTTTTCAGAAAACTTGTGCCACTTACCGTCTCAGCGATATAATTTATATTGCCATATTTTTGTATGGGCTTATCATATACTTTTCGATAGCTACATACTGCAATATCTGCATCGTTTTCTTCTGCTGCCTGCAGCAGTTTTTTCACAAACGATTCATCAATGTAATCATCTGAATCAACAAATGCAATATACTCTCCTGTCGCCACATTCAAACCATAATTTCTTGCATCGGACAGACCCCCATTATTTTTATGAAACGCACGAATTCGCGAGTCTATCTTTTGGTATGTATCGCATATCTCCGGACTTGTATCTGTACTCCCATCATCCACAAGGATAATTTCTATGTTTTCATACGTTTGAGTACAAATGGAATCTATACATTCTCTCAAATATTCTTCAACATTATAAACAGGAACCACAATCGACACTAATTTTTTATTCATTTTCACACTCACATGACTTTAGTATATAATGGTGAAGAGGCACCTGACCCCCCCCCAGCTTAATTTTATATGGCTCATCACCCCGAGTAAAATCCACCTGAGTAATCCCATTTTGGGGATTCTCAATTTGATTTACGATAAAATCATATGCACCACGAAATAGCGGAGAATAGAACGCATATTGATTCTTAAAGCAATTCTGCATTATTCTGATTGCCCGATCATCTCTAAGTCCATATAAGTATCCTACTGTTTCATTGTTCATTTTAACAACAACTATCACAGAATTCTTCATGCGCCTCATGCTATTTTTTATAATATCATATGTTTTATTTTTCAGCTCTTCATAATTTGCATGAAGCATTCTCGAATAATAATGAATCCAATCTTGATCATGTACTCGATTTTTTATTTTTGTACGTTCTGCATGTATTGTGGATAATTCATTTATGAATTCCTCATCATTGATATTTTTATGAACAAATAGCTCATACACATATCCATCTTTTTTCATTCTATTTAGTGCTGTTCGCAAATTTTGTTTTGTACTTTTTGACAGTCTAGTATAATACTCTTCAACCGTTGCAGGAAGTTCAACAAACGCCGATGTCGTCAAGTGATCTTCAAGCCCTTTCTTCTTACACCATGCAGCAAGTGCAGTATCATCTCTAACATACTCTAGTTTAAAATCCAGTTGTGAAAACAGCCTTGATATTTCTTTAAATATAAAATCGAACCAACTGTTTTCAATATGGTCATAAATCATGTTCATGTAATCCGAATAGGATTCGATACCCAAAAAATAAATACCTTTCTTTCGGCCAAGCCACTTAATGCCAAACGATTTTCTCTGCACTATCATCGGAGCAATTAGTACAACTTTACCATCCTTGATCACCTGAAAGATATATATTTTTGAAAGCCGCCGATTATATCTAAACTTCATCCATTGTTCAATCAACAACATATTCCAGTCATATGATTGAAATACCGTCATTTCCACACCATGTTCTAATTCTTTCCATGCAGATTCCAACGATGCCATATCTTGCGTGGATTGAACCACTTTATATTCAAATCTCATCTTTCGTTCCTTTTCAGTAGCCGATTCACTTCGTATTTAATTTTAAATCGAATTGCAAACTCAAATAATATCGATAGCTTCTCCACTTTTTGCTCCAGCTTTGTTATGTAGCTATATTTAGGTATTTTCGGTTCCACCCAATTTTCTAGAAAATCATTTGTTTTGCTATGGAGTGCCTCTTCCGTATAGGCTTCTACTTCACATAATCCGCCATTTCCAATCATTTCACACACCCTTATTATTATTTTGTCTGTTTCGATTGGTTCTTTTAAAACGAGCTTCGTTTTCGTTCCCTTGACATTTGGTTCGCAATGAAACACGCTCTTTTCTAATTGTATTTCCAATTTTTTGATATGGTTTTTTACATCAAAATCCTCATAGAGTACAATTTCTTTTATCTTTTTATTCTTGCCAAATTGTACTGTCAACATTTTATCTGCATCTGTTTCATCCGGTCTCCAACAATATTCTCTCCCTTTGAACGGTTCTTTCTTGTTCAAGATGTTTCCTGCATCATACATCATAAAGTCATTTACATATTTTGTTTCGCCAGATGAAGCTTGCAATGCTGCTTCAAACATTACATTGTTGGTAGGTCGATTCCAATATACTGCATCACCATTAATTACACGTTGCATTTCATACCATGCTGTCGTCAAAGTATGCTGTCTTGCAGCTTTATAAAGTATGTTCTTTTTTAGCAGTGGTGTAATTGTCTCTTTGGGAACACGCAGCGATATCCTGTCATTCCAACTAAAATTGGGTGATTCCAACTCATGAACACTACCATTATAGAAGAAATTTGTTTCATGCTTAGTTCTTTGAAACGGTTCTTCATAGTAGTCTTTTTCGCCATTCCATACACCATTGTACGCATATTTTTTTAAAACAATTGGTCTATATGTACAATGCTCTTTAAGGATTTCCCCCATACACCGATCAAATGTCAATGAGGCCGCTCTATGATCTGGATGTGAATCGAAATCCACACAAATAAGTACATCCGCAGCAATGTCTTCGATTGCAGCTTTCATATCTTTTTTGAAGTTTTCGTATGTAAATGTATGATGCATTTGACATTTCTTCAAGCAGTACTCGTTATATCCCTTAAAACAATTTGTAACAGTTTTATTCAATGTTGAAACAAGTTCTTTTTCTGCATAATAGATATGCTCGTTTGCCTGCCATTCATTTGCATAGCCCAGAAAAATAATATTTTCATACCGTACTCCCAAAACCCTTAATGAATTTATAGCTTCCTGTACTCTATCGTTTTTTTCCTTTTCTGTGGCATCTCCATTTGTTGTATACAAAACATACACTTCAATGTTTTCTTTGACAGCTTTAACAATCAATTGCCCCGCCAAATTTATCTCATCATCCGGATGCGGAGCAACAACCAACATCTTACTTATATTCATTTATCACAACGTTCTATATATCCTTTCTAACTTAGATACAGTCTTCAACACGTTAAATTTTTCTGCAGTTTTACGGCCTTGTACAACTATTTCATCCATATCTTCTTGGAATGTTTTTTGAATTTTCGCTGCAAGTTCATCAGCATCAAACGGTTTACATAAAAAGCCATTTTCACCATCCACAATAATCTCTGGAATTCCTCCAACACTTGTTGCTACACATGGCACACCAAACGCTAACGCTTCGACAATTGAAATTCCAAAAACTTCTTGACACACGGATGGATATACAAATACGGTTGCCTCTTGCAAATAAGGCGCCACATCCATTTTCTGACCGTAAAACGTTGTTATTCCACTTATACCAAGGTTTTGCGTCATCTTATCTAGTTTTTCGCGTTCCAAACCATCACCAATAATGTTTAGACGAACATCATACTGTCGATGCAACCGTACTACCGCCTCAATAAGAACATTAACTCCCTTTATCTTATTAAGTCTTCCAATATATGTTACGTTATACGGTTTTTCCTTCTTTCTTACATTTTGTTTTCCTAGCTCAATTTTTTGTGGAGAGATTCCATTGTACACAACATATGTATTTTTAATTTTCCCATATTTTTTCAAATAGCTTTTTTCTCCTGCCTCTGACACAAAAATCACAGCATTTGATACTTTCATCCCAAGAGCAAAAATTGCATTGCAAATATATCGCTTCAATTTCCCGTACCCGGCAAAATGCTTTTCATCATAACATGAATGAATCATCGTTACCATTTTTTTTCGTGCCAAAATTTTAAGAAGAATAAAGTACATCTTCAGGATTGGATCACCATGATGAACTGTAATAACATCATACTGTCTTGCAATCTTTGCAATCTCAAATAGTTTTTTTACTGACAATTTATTGCCGGGCCGCTCCAAGCAGTATGTTACCATCCCCTCTCCTCGCATTCGTTCATACACACCCCCGCCATGTGTAACAAAACAGAAACCATTTTCAAAGTTGGAATATTGTCCTATATCTCTACACAGGCTTTCAATTCCACCGGTTTCTCCACTAGTTAACAAATTAAGAACTTTCATGTTTACCCCTGCTATGCAGATTAATAATTATTAAATTCGACCTCAGTAATTTCATGTCCGCATCTTTTATCTTCTGGTGGCAACTTCATATAGTCACCATAGATATTCTTCAGATAAGCATCATAGTCACAAATTCCAGGGAACTTGTGTCCGTCAAAATCATAGTAACAAATATGATTTAGCCATTCTTTTCGCATCATACTTTTTTGATAACTGTATGGTGAATCCATTACAACAAAATCAGATTCATCGCCATTATATCTAGTTTGAGTTTCAAACAGTTTTCTCTTAATACTCTTATATGGTAGAATCGAAAATACAATTCTGCTTCCATCGTATTTTATCCGCTGTTTGAGTCCTTGTTTTACAATGCACCTTCCATATCCTTTCTTTACCCATAGAATCCTTCTATACAGGTAAAGTTTTCTTTTTTGTCGTTCCTGTTCTATGTCATGCATCGGAACTCTATCAAAAGGAAAAATATCCACAAATATACCGTCATTCCTTTTCATTTCTGGTGCGAATCGCTCTTTGATATGTGTTTTCTTAAGTACAATTTTTCCATACGAAAATGGATAGTTCGCGTCCGTATTCCAATTCACCAATTCAAATTGTGGGTTTAAGTCGTCTTGACACACTTCACAAAATTGCTCATAGTCACTGCGCAGCATTCCAAAATCCATGTCATCATCCCACGGAATAAATCCTTTATGCCTTATAGCACCCAACATACTACCCGCTAAGAGAAAATATTTAATAGAATGCTTCTCACATATTCTTTTAATTTCTTCTGCAATGATTAATTCACATGCCTGTAAATGCTTAATATCAATGTTCATTTTTATACCTTCATCTGCTGTGCGATATCAGCATCCACGATTTCCTCGCCGGTCTTATGCTTCAGCTGCTCCTTGGATGCCTCACTTAGACCATTGTTGATCACGCAGTTCATATCGCAAGTGCTGCACTTATCCAAATCCTCTTTGGTAACTTTGCCATCACGGTAGTCACGGCAGATCTTCAGTTCATACATGCTGTACGGATGTTTGGTGAACAGAGCCTTGAACTTGTGAACCAGAACCCAGGTAGCCGGTTTCCAGATATACTTGTGCATAGCCGGGCTGACAGAACCAATCATCCAGCAGTCACGGTCACAGCAACGAACCTTTGCGCGAACCTTCTCCGCTTCCGGGCTGCTCCACAGCTCATCCCAAGTCTGATTGTTCAGGTTGCCCATGACCTCTTTATCCTTGGTACCATTGCAAGGCATAACGTCGCCATACGGATCGATGAAGAAGGTATCAAAGCTCATATCGCAGGGCAGCAGACGCTTCTGGCCGTAGATGTAGTTGATCAGACCATGGTTGAAGTAGGCACGGAACCATTTCTTCGGGCTGTTGCTGCGAAGCAGCTCATTGACCAGATTCTCGAAGTTCTTTGCAACCATCGGACGGTCATGGATTATGTTCTTTGCCTCAACAAAGTAGAAGCTATTGTGCAGAGAAGCAGTTGCAAACTCCATGCCCATTTCGTTGGAAATCTTATACAGAGGAACAAGGTCGGGAGCATTCTTGTCTTGGACTGTCATTCCGAAGCCAACGTCCTTCATGCCCATCTCACGCAGCTTTTTCAGCGTGCCGTAACCACGCTGGTAGCCATTCTGCAGGCCACGGATCTCGTTGTTGGTCTGTTCCAGGCCCTCGATGGAAATACGGATACCGATCTGCGGGAACTCCTTGCACAGGTCAACAATACGATCAGTGAAGAAACCGTTGGTCGAAATGACGATACGGTCGGACTTCTTGTACAGCTCACGCACGATATCTTTCAGATCAGTACGGATAAACGGTTCGCCGCCAGTGATGTTTGTGAAATACATCTTCGGCAGCTTCTTGATAGTTTCGATGCTGATTTCCTCTTCCGGCTTGGAAGGTGCTTTATAACGGTTGCACATGGAACAACGAGCGTTGCAGCGGTAAGTGACAATAACCGTACCATTCAATTTCTTTTCGCTATTGTTAGCCATTTTTAATACTCCATCTCTCTTTTTATCAATAAACTCTCATAATTTTCTCATAATACTCGTCGATGGTATCGAAACTGATGCCCTTGCAGTTCTTGCTATACTCATCGCACAGCTTCTTATCGCCCCAGAGCTTCTGGATCTTGCTCTTCAGCTCGTCGCTATCTCCGCTCTCAAACAGCTCACCGGTCTTACCGACCTGGATCAGCTCCGGGATACCTCCGATATCAGCACCCAGCACTGGTGTGCCGTACATCTGGGATTCCATCACAGAGAACGGGCAGTTCTCATACCACTCAGACGGGTAAATGCAGAACCGTGCCTCACGGATCAGCTTCTCCAGTGCCTCGCCTTTCTGGAAGCCAACGTTCTTGATGTTCTTAATACCATTTACCGTCTCTTCCAGCGGGCCAGTACCAGCGAAGATGAACTGTACATCCGGCAGTTCTTTACAGACCTTGATGAGTGTGCCGATGCCTTTCTCCTCGGAGAAGCGGCCAAAGTAGAGAACGTAATCTTTCTTCTCCGTTTCCTTCCACTCCACCTTATCGATGAAGTTGTGCATTGCCACGGTCTTCGTCGCAAACAGCGGGTTGCTGTCCATTTTGCTCTTCATGAACTCAGAGCAGCAGATCATGGTATCAATGTACTTGTAGGTGTCCTTCCACTTCCAGAACTCAGCCTCCATCATGCCGATGGCAGACTTTGCCGTGGAACCGTGGATGCACTTGCCTTTCATGCAGTTCACGAAATGGCCTCCAAGGCACTTCTCACAGTTCTGGTGGGTGTTCGGATTGTTCAGCATGTGGTTCGGGCAGACCAGCTGGTAGTCATGTGCTGTGAAGATGATCTTGCAATCCCTTCCGGTCTCCTTGCGCCACTTCACGATTTCCAGGATGATGGAAGGTGTCAGCTGGTAGTTGAAGTTGTTCAGGTGACAGACATCCGGCTGGAAATTGTCCAGAACTTTCCGCAACTGCACCCGTGCTTCTTTGCTGTAAATTGTCTTGATCGGGTAGGTCAGCTTGCTCAGTTTGCTGCCGCCGTGGAAATCCATATCGCTCGTGTACGCATTGACCCGATTGCCAACACATCGACCCTCATGTTCCATACCGAAGTACTGAACCTCGTGTCCCATCTTCTCAAGCTGTTCGCCCAACTTGAATATGTACGTCTCGCTACCGCCATTTGGAAATAAAAATTTGTTGATAATTAGCGTTCTCATGTTATTTTTCCTTATGTGTTCTGCTTTGTTTCACTACCTATGTTAATATAAAACAGTTTCAATGTATTACTCATAAACCAGAGTGTTCTATACGAACGCAGGGTGTGATACTGAAAGTTCTTTCTTATAATAGAATCATCTGCTGTTGGTGAACTGTGGTAGTGAGATAAAAGAGGGCGATAACCGTTCGCCCATATTGCAAAATATACCGTATTATCGCTATTTTCTAGCCATTTCCACTATGTACATCTCACTACCTGCGTTCGGTTAGAGGAGATTATTTATTATCAATACTCTCATCTATTATTTTCTCCTGTACAGTTTCATCGTTTCTTTTACGACATCATTCCAGTTGTATTTCTCACAGATAAAATCAGCTGCCTGTTTCTTCATCTCTGTAACTTTTTCTGGATGATTGCAGGCATCTTGTAACTTATCTCTAAGATCCCCAACATTCGATTTCTTAAAGTTCAGCGCCTTATCTTCTACAACTTCTGCACATTCCGGAATATCAGACACCAAGCAGCAGTTACCGTAGCTCATGGCTTCCAGTAAACTCAGCGGCATGCCCTCCAAGTCAGAAGGCAGTGTGTAAATATAGGCATTACTGTACAGCTCATCCAACATCTGTCCCTGAACAAATCCGGTAAAAATAATTCTATCGTCATCCTTTGCCAGCTTCTTTAGTTCTTTCATAAAGGAATCCGTATCACTAGAGCCACCAGCAATAACCAATTTCTTATCTGTTTTAACGTCTTTGAACGCTTCAACCAAATACCGGATGCCTTTTTCCGGCACTAATCTGCCAAGGAACAATATGTAGGAATCTTTTGTCAGTTCAAATTTTTCTGTTATTAAATCAGCTTTTCGAATTTCTGGCCTGTTTACACCATTCGGAATGAAATGTGTCTTCCTGCCATAAGTATCTTTGAAATAATCCTGAACACCTTTGCTTAAAATGATGATCTCATCCGCATATTTCACAGCATTCTTTTCGCCCTGTCGGATGAATTTGGATCCGAAACCAGACTTCCATTTTTCACGTTTCCAATCTATACCATGTATAGTAACCACAACCCGTTTTCCGAACAGCTTTGGAAGCCATGCAAAACAAGCTGGACCCTCAGCATGAATATGTACCACATCGTATTTTCCAAATGCACTGTAAAGAGCCGCAAAGAAAGAGGAACTCACAGCTGCAAGACCTTTTCTTTCAATGGTTGGAACAAACTTCTGTCGGATTCCATCATATTCAATTTTATCATCATACTCTGCACCACTCACATGATGGCCAGATCTGTTATAACAGGTAACCTGACATCTCGTGCCATCCTGGTGCATAGTTCTTTTACAACAATTTCTATCCCGCCCTCACGGGACAGTCGTTTTTGTCCGAACATGGACACTGCAAATTTATCTTTCATAATGTTCTCCAACCAATATTTCCCCTCTGCTCCTTTTTATGTACACATCCTGTATTTCAGGATGGTATTTCATTTTCATAATCTCCTGTGTCATATCTCACAGTTCTATTAAAATAACTTCGAATACACTCCCCAACTCAAAAGCCGGTACATTCTTCGCCGTGCCCGCACCTTCTTCAGGTACACACACGACAGGCGGTATTCAACCCGACGGTGTTTATCACTGATATACACCGTGTTTTGCTTTCGCTTTCTTTTTGTCAGCACGGCAAAGCCGATGCACTGACCTTATGACATCTGTTTTCTGACATGCCATAAGGTCAATCCACCTGCTCGCTTTTCATACTGATATTCTGTTCTGTTTCCTTTGTTCTTCCCCTCATGCTCTGCGTCCAAACTGTGTCAGGCACTTTTTCCCGAGATTTCTCACAGCATTCAGATATCGGTTCGTCTGATGTCCATTGGCGCAGCAGCATAGTTCTGTTCTGGTGTCAGTCCGAATGATTTCTGCGCCGCATCTGGCACAGTTTGTGCTGATGCCGGTGGCGTGGACTTCGATAACGATGATTCCGTTTTTCCATGCTTTGTAGTCCAGATACTGGCGGATCCTGGTGCTTAAGTGGAGCGGACCCCAGTTTCCTGAGCCTTTCATGACGTTTCTGGAATATTCCTGGTTATAACGTGGAAGTACGATCACGGAGACGTCCTGCTCTACGGCGAAACGGAGAATCTGGCTTGTGACCTGGTGTCCATAGTGTTCAGAAAGATGTTTCAGATGCATCCAGTATTTCTGATCTACTCTGCCTGTCTGTCTGCCTCCGGTTGCTTCCTGGGATTTCTGGATCTTTTCCAGAAGCTTTCTGCAATGGTGGCTGTATTCCTTTCCACCTTTCCAGAACTTCACTGCGATCTCCTGACCGGTTCCATCCAGAACAACGCCTGCTGCAAAGGCATCACTGTTTGTAAACTGAATACAGAGTATCCTGCATCCTGCCTGCATCCTCTGACGTACGGTTGCTGTATTTTCATTGTTCTGACGTACTGGAACATGCAGCATGTCATATTTGTATTCAAAAACTACAGATGGTGACATGAGTCTGGCGTTTTCCGGAAAGTCTCTGCCTGACAGCCGGCAATGCATCCAGGTCCATGTGTCTCCTGTCCAGACACGCAGTGTGATCTCTTTAGCGGAAAACTCCTGATACATTCCTTTGTAATAGGTAACTGCTGCATTTAGTTTCTCGGCTCTGCCAATCTTCTCATCCTGGGCAAAACGGCTGATATAGCTT
>ERZ773269.923-NODE-923-length-32054-cov-47.502328_pt1 | contig 32054 bp, 39 predicted proteins | sample MGYA00511958_ERZ773269 | MGnify/ENA primary metagenome ERZ773269 (study PRJEB29015, sample SAMEA2737761) | human gut metagenome | biome: human gut; feature: human-associated habitat; material: faeces | place: China | collected 2012 ... | reverse complement strand
TTTTCTTTGGCTCCCCCAACTGGGCTCGAACCAGTGACATCATGATTAACAGTCAAACTATAAATGGCTTATCTATGCGATTATTTTAAATATCTGTTGTTTATCCGTTGTATTAAAATTAATTAAAAATATTTATAATTTTTTTAAAAAAGTATTGACATTTGTATATACAAATGTTATAATATAGACAGTTAAGAAAGGTAAACAATCTTAACAAATAAGGTGGCAAGTGCCGGAAAGGAGTTACATATGGATGATATGAATGTAAGCGAATTACTCTTACAAGTAGCTGAAGAAAATCAGACAAGAAAAATCTTAGCAATTCTTCAAGAAAGCAAAAATCTTGAAGAGGCTACCGAAAAAGTAAAAGCTCTACTTAATAAATAAGTAGAGCAACAACCAAAATTGAAACTTGGATGGTTCACTTGCCACCATCCTTGTTTCAACTTAATAATAACACTATTTGAACTGAAAGGCAAGTAAATAAAATGGCTTATGTAAAAAAGACTAACAATCCAAAAATGGGCCGTCCTACCGTTGAACCACGCACAGAGTCATTATTAGTTAGACTTTCTAAAAAGGATATGGCTAATCTTGATTACTGTACTCAACAAACAGGACTTAAAAAAGCAGATATTGTAAGGCAAGGAATTTCCCTTGTTATGCAAAATTTACAATCAAATAACCCACAAAAGTAAAACAACCCCACAACAGTTCTGATACTGCTGTGGGGTTTCTTGCACGAAAAATTGATTTTGTTTTACTGTTTTTAAAAATTACTGATTTGTTTTAAAGTTTGCTTAAAATTTTAAAACTTTAATTAAACATTTCAAAAGTTTTGAAAATCGTTTGAAAACTTTGAAAATAGTGTTTTATGTTTTCAAAATTAACGAAAGAATTTCAAAAATTAATTATTATCGTTAATTCTTATTAATAAATGTAATACATTCTGCCATTATTCACATCTTTACTGATAAGTTTTGCATATTTGCAACCGGCATACTTACCTTTAGTAATTGTACAAATGAGCCTAAACTTATGACTTGCACCAAGTTTTGTATCGGTTTCAAACTTTGTTTCTGCCCTATTAAGTCTGCGTACTCTTGTACCTTTACTAACTGTAATTGTTTTGTAGTTAGAGTGATTACAAGCATTACCAAGATGACTTGTAGCAATCCAACCTGTTGTCAATAGTGCCTTAACCTTTACCCATCCTGTACCATCATCTTCAATAACTTGTACTGTTTTACCTTTTTTTAAATTTTTAAGCTTTGCACTAGCATTACCGATAGGGTCCTTAAAACCGTACTTATACAGTCCTGCATTACCTTGTAGTTTAACTTTCTTATTTTTCTGTAGTTTCTTAGTTACAGTTTTTGCCAACTTACCTAATCGACTATAGAGCCAGTTGCCGGGGCAACTCTTATTATCAAACCATCTATGGACAGTTAGCACCATTTCATTTGACTTAGGGTTATAATTCAAGGCTTTTGCTTTGTCATTAAACCATAACAACTTTGTTTTGTTGTTTCTCTTGCAAATATCAACACACAACTTCACAAGAGATTTGTATACTTTACTGTTCATAGTATAAGGTTCTTCAAGTCCACTAGCACATTCAATTGTGACTGCTCTTTGGTCATTTGCATTACTAGAAGAACACCAACTACGGTTTTTCTCCTCAACAACAAGTGCTACTCTACCATCTGTGCCAATACCATAGTTGCAACTTGCCTCTCTTGATGGGCTTGTAAAGCAATTACAAATAGATTCAACTGACAACTGACCAACCACACAATGTGGTGTGATTCTGTCAATGTTGTGAGTTCTTAGTCCTGAATGGTTTGGACTTAATTTAGTTGCACTTACAAGTTTACTGTTACTCATTATTCATCCTCACCTTTCTTCTTTAATAGGTCAATAGCTTTAGTAATTACTTGTGGCATTGGTACGCCCATTAAACCACAGTTCTCTACTATTGAAATCAGTTCATTTACACAAAATGCAATAATAACTGCATCTCTTATGTAATTTGTGCCAATTAATAAATCTAGACGATAAGCAACAAGCACAACAAGAAGTGTTACACCTTTTCTACACAGACCTTTAAAACCTGCTCTGCTTTCAAGTCCACCATTATCTGACTTAGAGGACTTCTTAAATACACCGGCACAAACAAGTCCACTTACATAATCAACTGTCAGAAAAATAATTAAAGTTATCATACCTGTATTCCATCCACCAAAAAGTGTTGTAATAAAGCTACCCACAACACCAAAAGTTGTACATACTAATTCTTTCATTTTATTCTCCTTTTTAATCACTAATTTGTTTTGGCTCATAGTAAATATGACCATATAAATATTGATAAGCTGATACATCACCTCCGGGAACTCTTAATGTTACCTTGCCAGTGGTATCAATAAACATCTTAGCCACAATACAATCACTACCAGCAAGTGTTTTTGTTAAAAAGACTTGGAACATTTGCGATTGAGATGGGTAATAAGGACTTGCTATTGATGCGATTTCAAGCAAATTACTTGCAGATATTGCACTTGTAAATTTTAGTGAAAAGTCAAAATAGCATAAATTATTACGATAGGTAATTCTATTCAAAGCATTGTCAAAATCTGTTGTAACTTTTGACTGTAAATATGGTTCATATTTACTAATAATATCAGCACCTTCTATGTTTATAAAATGATTATATCCATTGAACGAAATCTGTGCATCTTTCACATTACTCATTACAGCATTAATATTTGGCGAATTGAAACTACAGTTATTGCAACAAATACGCCTTGCAAACGGTGATATGCCATCATTAAATTTAAAAATCACAGGAACAATATCACTATCATACAAGTGATAATTGTTGTAATAAGTACAAGAGTTTAACGATAAATCGTAACTTGTCCTTAATAAATAGCCTGTTTCATATGTATCGCACTGACATTGCGATAAACTAGCAAAGCCAGCAAAATGAGTAAAGAAAATTGAATTTGCAACCTTACTTGTTAGCCAACCGTGGACTTTGTTATAAAAATTAGTACCACCATTATAGATACACTTTTTCATGTCTACGATTACAATTTCATTAAAATGGCAGTCGCTAGTTCGGTTGTAAATACCTCGGCTATCAGGTGTGCAATCCCCAACAATAGTTCCATTTTGACAAACAAAAGAACCCCCTTTTTGGATATTAATTGCAGTTGTTTTGCAATTTTTTACGAGGAAATTTTCCAAGTTAAATTTAAAAGAATACACTAAGTCAATAAAACCAGCTACACCGTTACAGTCTGCTGTAATATTCTTAACAACCGTTTTTACATCATTTTTTGTATTTGCTGACCCATCATATGTAAGCATATAATTCATTGCCTTTTTAGCCTTTAAAGTTGACCAACTGCCATCAATAATAAGTACAGCAGTATTAGACAAATTAAGTGGTTTGCTGATACAGTATGTTTTTCCACTTCGTAACTTTAGCTGAACTCCATTTTTAAAACAATAGTCAATAGCAGATTGTAATGCTTCTGTGTCGTCGTAAATTCCATCACCAACAGCACCAAACAATTCTGGGGATACTTCATTTTGACTGTATGTAATAAAGTCTTGCAAGTTATCAAATTCTTTTAGATAATCAAATTTGTTCATAACAAAGATATTTGTTATTTTACATTTGATATTTGTTTTTTCCGAAAAATATACTTGATAAATATTTAATGCATTTCCAATGTCAACTTTGGTTACAAATCTGTGTATTTTACCATCTGTAACTGCCCCTATGTTACCTAAATCAGTAAATACATTGTCTTGTCTGATACAAAAATGGAAATCAGTATTAGTTTCGTAGTCAAACCCTATAAAATAAGTTCCTTTTTCTACATTAACATCTTGAATAAAATTCCAATATGATTTTTGGCTATTATCTGAACTAGTCGTAATATTATAAGACTTGTCACTACTATCATAGTAGCCTACATTATCGTCATTATCTGATACAAATTTACCACATTGTTTTTCATTGATGAAATCCGCTATATTTGTTTTACTAAAAAGCAACATTTCATCTTTAACATTAGAACTATTTAACTGCTGTAGTAAAAATTCAGCGTAGTTAAAAAATGTATCTTTTTCAGTATCATTATAAACAACAATACTACTATCTACATAGCTTGGTAGCTTAATCTTATCTGGTGTGTTGTCAACATAGATTTTCTTTAGATTTTTGCAATTGCTGAGTGCCGGTGCCGATACAGCAGTAACATACTTACTAATATAAGCAACAGTAACTTTATCGTTATTAGGTGCAAAATTTGCACCTAACCCATTGCCAGATACAGATAACATAATCTTGCCGTTTGCATCAAATAAATAACTATTGTCAAAGCTAAATTTAGCATCCAACATTGACTTTGTATAAAAAGGTACTTGACCTGTGCCACCAACATAAGACTTAACCAAGATAATGTTAATCTTCGCCCCATTGTCCGGTTGCTCTTTAAAATTTAAATAGTAGTTATTTCCATTTTGTGTAATCGTATATTCACTAGTACCATAAATATGACTTGTCTTTTCATTCATTACAATTAAACTGTCACCGGGACTATAATTTTTGCCTACAAAGAAATCTACAAAAGTTCCGTTAGCAATTCTTGTTTCCATACTTGTTAATACTTGTGTGTTAACATTCAAATCTTTAACAATACTGTTTCTGACAGCTTTGTAATCTTCTTGCATTTGCAAAAACAAATCTGATGTATCTACTTGTTTTATTACTCCTGTGACAAAACCACAAACTCTTGTATCTAACCGATAATCTGATATATCAGATGTAGTAATTTTTGTTACATTAGCATTAACTTTAACTTCTGCAAGTTTTAAATCATAAATACTACTATTTCTTGTTATTGAAACTGCTGTTGGTGTTGGTGATGCAGTACCTTTCAGTATCTTAATACTAATAGTTCTGGCAGTATAGTCTAGCCTGATTACTACTGTATCTATTCTGGCGTATGCTGTATCTGATGCATCAATGCTATAGTTAACCGTCTTATCATTTTCAATCCATTTTTCGTTAATATATGCTTTGCCTGAGCCAATATTAATCGACATATCATTATTTGATGTAATTTTAAAAGCCTTTCCAACGTTTTCAAACACACCATTGGATATTAATCCTTTGAAGTAGTTACCTAACTGGTTAGCGTTATACCTTCTATCTCCATTTACGCTATTAAAAAAACCGTATGTAATCATTAAATTCACCTCTTATTATATTAAAGAATAGTTGCACTATTATATATTTTTTGGTCATCTAAAGTTAAAGTAATCGTATAACCACTATCGTCCCAACATTCTGTAGCTTCTGTTATAGTTACTTCACCCCATAAGCCACTGTCAATATCTTCAACTTCAACAATGTTTCCAACATCATATTCATTTCGGAAATCGTCCTTTTTTGCAATAACTGTGCCTTGAAATGTTTTAATACTCATTATTTCTGACTTGTGTAATTCTTCACTGCCTTTGTTAATTAAACATTTCTCGTAAATATCTTGACCATTCGTAGTGTTCGGTGCTGATGTATTACTTGCATCAACATATATTTCACGTCGGTAAAAGCCCGTGTATAAAGGCTTGAGTTTTTGCAATCTAAAAGCCTCACGCACCCACTGTGTACGTCCTTCGCCTTCCCCAAATACTACTGCACAGTTCTTCCAATTTGTATAATCAGTTGTACAAGTAATATTCTGTATATTTTCATTTTCTTCGGAAAACGTATAATCAACTTTTTCTCTTTTATAAAGAGAAAAAAGAATGTAGTTTCTATTATTTTCATATGCTTCTCTATCAAACCTAATTTTCATGCCAAATTTGCTAGCTTGACAGATTTCCATAATTTTATCTAATACATTTTCGCCCTTGTATTGTGCCGTTATGGTTTCACCCGTATTTGACAAACGCTTATCTATATCAAAACCTTTGCAGTACCGAGGATTAGCAATTGCAACGCCGTCTTCTAGAATTGGAATTGGCAAAAAATTAGTTTTTATAAGTGATACGATAACATCACTTGCTTTTTCATTCGTAAATTCTGCATATTCTGTTACAATTCTTCTTGATAAATATGACAATAAGTTTCTGCCACTTGCGATAATATAAGTCCCATTTTCTTTATCTTTTGTTATTTGAATTTTTTCAATCAACATTAAATCATCTGGTATATCATCTCTTTGTACAAAACTTGCCGTATCTAACAGTTCTAACAATTTCTTACTAGCCGGTATGTATAATTCAAAATCACCCGGAGAGTTGTAACGGCTAGTCCATATAAGTGATTTATAGTTGTCTATAACTCCAACGGGCTGATAACTGCCATCAAGTAAATACACTTCCATAATTACACCCCTTGATATTTCTTATTAACAATAAATTCTACTTGCATATTAGCACTTCCGCTTTCTGCTGTATAGTAGAAGTCATTGTTACCGGGAACACAAGTTATCCACTTTGTACCGTACTTTCTCTTTGATAAAAAGTTCTTTTTGCTACTTCCTGTATACAAATATATTGACTTTTCCCCAGCGTTGCTATTAATTACAATTTGCTGATTAGCTGACATTGTGTAATTAATAGTGAAAGTATCTCCGGTTGTGCGGTTTGTGATTGATGGGTTAGTAACAGCACCACCAACGGCAGTTATTTTAACTATAATACCCGTATTAGCTTCGCCTACATCAACTAATTGTGATATTCTGCCCTTCCCCTCACCCATAGTTATGCCCATGTCCGGGATACTGAAAGGAAATTCAAATAGATTTTCGCTATCAGTAAAACCAATAACATCTTCTGTAGTTGAAATAAAATAGGGCTGTGGGCAGATAATAGATATTTGTGGTTGCTGTACTTTATCAAAAAGAGTTGCTTCAAATTTTTCAACAATACCTTTGATGTACACATCTCTACTATCATTAGTCCAATATAGTGTTATTTTCGCTTTACAAGGGAAAAATCTATATAATTCCAGTCTGTTCAGTTCTATTGGTGGCTTAATATTAATATTAATAACAATATTTCTCTTTTCAGCCCTCATAGAATTTACTAGGCAACCATCTGCGTAATATAAATTAGAAGTGTTTATATTTGTTTCCGGAGATGTTAAACCTTCAATAGATAAGATGTCATACTTATCTCTAACTTTTGCAAAATCTAGCCTTTCACCGTTCTGAGTTTCGATTATTAAATTAAACATTGTCAGTCACCTTGATTTGTTTAATCAGATTTTTCGTATCTCTATAAATATCCAGTCTTGATAAAGGGGTTGGACTATTATTAGTTTGATTAAACGTATTATTAATAGTTGTGTTATTTACATTGCTAGTTACTTTGTCTTTAGTTGCTTGTGAAATATTACGATTAGCATTAGCTAAATTTGCCCTTGCTTGTCTTAGTCCATCTGTAAAAATTGGGTCAAGTTCAAGGCTCTTATTAAGCACTTTATTTGCTGACTTATAAGCCTTTTCTGCTGTATTCTCATACGCATTAGCTACCGATTTTTCGCTATTTTCAGCACCTACAACAAGACCTTCGCCAAACATTTCACTTAACCATCTACCCTTTCTTGACGGTGAGTGAATGCCTAAGAAATCTTTGACGGTATCAACAATAGTTCCGGCTACACTACTTGCACTATCAATCAATTGATTAATTAAAGAATTGTTTTCAAGTCCTTCAATAAGACCTGAAACAAAGTTTTCGCCTACACTCTTAGATTTTACCTTGTTAGCTTCTTTTTTTGCCTTGTTCATAGTGCTTTTAGATGCGTTTCCAACTTGGCTATTATTCTTGTTAATGCCTTTTGTAATTTCACCTACAGTTGTTTTACCTGTCCAGAAAAATTCACTTGCTTTATAGTCGGCACTTTTTTTAGCTTCACCTACTGCATTTTTTGCAGAATTGCTAACTTTGCCTTTATTCTTGTTTAAGCCTTCTGTGATTTTGTCAGCACCTTTTGTACCTGAAAAAAACAATCCTTCTGCTGTATGTAAAGCCTTTGTTTTTGCTTCATCAACAACTTTCTTACTTGTGTTACTAACTTTTTCCTTTTTACTTTTAATGCCATCTGATAGTGCTTCACCCGCATACTGACCACTGTTTTTTAATTTGGTTAATTCTTTGTCAGCCTTATCTACCATTGACTTAGCTGTATTAACCATTTCTTGTGAAACGCCCGGTGCCCCTTCTTCTACAGCCTTTTTTAAGCCTTCATATTGCTTTTTAAAATCTGCTTTTTGCTGTATCAATGTTTCTAGCGTTGCGTTTTTTGCTGATACAAAATTATAAGTCATATTAGCTACTGCTTTATTAATTTTATCTATATTTCCTGTAGCCATAGCAGAAGTTACATTTTCATAATTTTGAATCGTTGTTACACAATCTAAATAATCTTTCTGTGCATCTCTAAACTTTTTGCTTGTAACCTTTGCCGTTTTTGATAAGCTATTATCAATTTTTTGTTGAGAACCGTTTACTTCTGACACTAAATCAGTATAACCCCTTTGTGCATAGTAGTCTTCACCTTTGTGTTCTTCTTTATATTCTTTTAACTTTTTTTGTGCAGTTCTTAACTTTAAATATTCACTTCTCAACGCCGTCTGTGCTTTATCATTAGCCGTTGTCGCTTCATCTAGCTTAGAATATGCATCTTTTTGCTTAGCAACTGCATTTTCATATGATTCACCAAACGCACTCTGCTGAGCTTCTGCTCTTTTCATAGCAATAGTATCTTTGATTTTTTGTATTACATTATTATAAGAAGTAATTACATGTCCATTGTTTTTTATTTCTAGCTTTAGTGCTTTTGATAACGTGGTTGTAATAGTTTTTGAACGTTCTTCATATCCTTTTTTGACATTGCCATTTTTATCAGTTATTTGTTGCAATTTGCCTAATAAAGTTTCATAATAACCAAATTCGTTAGTGTTATCTTGACTGGCTTTCTGTCTTTCTTCTTTAAGTTCTTTCCATTTTTTTGTTTCTTCGTCAATAGATTTATATAATTCATCATGCTTAGACTTCATTTCTGATGTTTTGTCTGCATTATCACCAAATAAATCGTTAAGAGCCATAAAAGTTGTAACTAATGTACCAGCTATGGTTACGATTGCACCGATTGGGTTACTACTTTGTGCAATATTCAACAACTTCTGGGCAGTTGTTAAACCCTCTGTGGTACTTCTGAGGGTAGAAAATGTTGTAATTAGATTAGTAATTTGCGTTGCAAAAGAAGATACCTTTTTGCCTATAAAGATAGATAATAAATATCCACCAACTGTTTTTGCTATAACTTCAATGGTTGGCAAGTTATCAATAGTCCATTCTATACCATCTTCTACATCCGGTAGGAAGTCTTTTAGAATTGGCTTAATTAGTTTTGTTTGCACAGTTCTGTATAACACTTTAAGTTCACTATCAACATCATCATAAGCAACATCATTAATTTTTTCCATTGATTTTTTGGTTTTGTCAGCTTGCCCATTAACATTCATCAAAGCCTTAACACCATCAATGCCTAGGTCTTCCCACATTGTGCCGAACAAATCAACACCAGCTTGATTCTGCTTTACTTGATTGTCCATGCTGAATAATGCCTTTAAAGTCTTTTTAGTTGCACTCTGTGCTGACTTACCACCCTTTGCGAACTCCTTACGCATTTTGTTTGCATCTAGACCGATAAGCTGAAAACCTTCATCTGTACTAGTTGCAGTATCCTTAGTTCTGATACCAAACTCCTTCATGGCATCACCTAATTTATCAACACTAAAAGTACCGGTATCAGTACCATTTTTTAATGAATTAAAAAATTCATCAGCATTATAGCCTAACTGCTTATAGTGTACTGAGTATTCATTGATACTGTCTAACAAATCATCATTCTTGTTAAGTCCATTCTGAACACCTTGGACTATAAGATTAAAAGCTTCTTCACCACTCACGCCGAACTGGTCCATAAGCATGTTTACGGCACGCATACTCTCTTGTACGTCAAAATCGAATGTGTCACGTAGAACTATTGCATTTTGGGCTAGTTCTTTTATTTTTGATGGGTCAGTTTCTTTAGTAGTCTGAACTATTTTAGACAAGACGTCAGATAAATCTTCATAGCTTTCGCCCATACCGTCATCATACAATTCATCTAAGACACCTTTATATTTCTGTAGTTCTTTACCTTGTATGCCCGTCTGATTACTGAAATTGTTGTAAGCAGTTTCCACACTACCAATGTCAGTAACCATTTCTTTCAATTTATCAAGTACAACTTCCACACCGTCAGCAACAAAAGTTGACATAGCACCTTTTGCTACAGTAAAGCTACCGTCTAAGTTTTCAGCGTTATCACCTACATCTTTGAGTTCTCCAGCGTATTCCTCAGCCTTGCTTTTTGCTGATGAATACTTTTCCTTATTTTCATTTAAAGATGTGGATAACTTTAATAATTCTTCTTTTAGTTTCTTTGCTGATTCGCTGTTTTTGCCTTGTTCCAAAACTGCGTTAATATAAGACTGCTTTAATTCATCAACTTTTTTAGACTGACTTTCTATTTCAGCTTTTAGCTTCTCTGATGCAGACTTACTTTCATCTTCTTTAGCTTTTAAATCAGCTAGTTTTTCACTATACTTCTTGATTTGATTTTCAGCCTTAGCAATAGTAGCAGACTGATTATTAATCTTAATCTGCAAATCTTGTGCTGATTTGGAGTTTTCGCCTTGCTCTTTTGCCACTAACTCATACTGCTTTTCTAGATTTGTAAGTTTAGTCTTTTCAAGTTCAGTAACTTTATTAAGTGCCTTTAGCTTTTCACTAACACCGTCAGTTGACTTTCCCCAATCATCTAAACCTGCTGTACTCTTTTTAAATTCTGAGTTAACAAGCCTAATCTGTCTATTGGCATCAGCAATGTTTCTTTTAAATTCACTTAAATCAATTTTAAATTTTGTGGTTGGATTTTCTTTTTTATTAGCCATAATTCATCACACCCAATTATCTCCTGCCGGTCTTCTAATAACCGTCTTTTTACTTGCTGATTTCTGTTTTCTATCGTGTTCATTTATCATTTGATATGTTTTGATTAATTCGTGAAATTTGTAGTATCTTAATCTCAAAGGATTAAGAGAACTATATCTATCACACAAGGCTAATTTCATATCAAACAAAGTTGCAGAAAGGGTAGGTTGCTTTTGCTCCCTACCCTCACTTAGTTTTTTGATGTACCGAATACATTGTTAATGTCACTAATACTATACTTGATAATATCTACTACTGTGTTAACTACTTCTTTGAAATTAATATTTCTTAGTTCTTCGTCTGTAATCTGTGGAAAAACATCTTTTAGAATTGGCTTACACATTGCGTAACTGTTCATTGCTACAGTAGCTATAACATCATATAAGTTAACTGAGGTATCTTCTTTATTTTTTAACAGTTTATCAAGGTTAATAACCTCAACTATATCTTCTACAGTACCCATCTTTAGATTTACTTCTTCTGTTTGATATGTTTTTACGATTTTATTCTTATCGTTTCTAATGTTAAGTTTAATCATTTATTTCACCTCTTATATATGACAAAAAAGCAAGGCTACTAATTTATGTAACCTTGCTTTATTTTATTATTCAGTAAAAATTGTGTCAGGTGTTTGAACTTTCGCAAAAAAATCACTTTCAGTAATTGACTTATTTGCTGAAGTATCAACTGTAACTGCTCTTGCTGACTTTGGATTACTATTTTTGTCTAGAAGTTTTGCAAATCTATGTGTAGTGTTAATACCTGTGAATGTTAGTTCCTGTCCGTTTGCTTCTGTGCCGTCATCTTCTGTTGTATGTGTATCGTCCGGAATATTAAATGTACCCTTTAAACGCCATACATACATTTCTGTACCGTCTGTTAACTTTGTTACATAACCAAAAGCAAAATATTTTTGTTCTCTTTCACCTTCAACCAGAACACCTTTGGTTTCATCATACTTCTGACCTGTAATATCTGCATATACTGAAAGTGGCAATGCTGATGTATTAACACTTACTTCATCATTACCTGTAGAACTAACTGTAACCATAGGCTGATTGTCATAGTAATGTGGTTCATTACTTGACTCTGTTGATTTACTAATCTCGCTTACACCTGCAAGACTTTTTACTACACCATAAGTAATTTCTTCTGATGTATCTTTAGTAATCTCTGCGTATACTGCGTGTCTAACACCACGAAATTCTTTTACTTCAACTGCTGTACTACTCATTTATATTCTCCTTTATATCAACTTCGATAATAAACTGTGTAACCTCTACCGGTGTGGGTCTTCTCATCACTTATAACTGAATGGCCATCACCGGATACAACAAATTTATTATCTTTTAATTTTTGTTTCAACTCTCTTAAAACTGTATAAACTCTTTCAGGGTCTGTACTGTAGAAATTAACATCATATTCATATACAATGCTATTTTCGTTGTTATCATAGTAGGATTCACTACCACTAGAACTATTCCAAAATGTAAAGAAGTCAGTTGGATAAGGTTCATCTTTAGCAAGTGTCCCTTGCAAGAAAAAAGGATAGTTAAAGCTACTTATAATTTCTAATAGTTTATCTTCCATTTCTTAATCTCCTAACTGCTGTACATACTTTTGAAATATCTTGTTTTGCGTTTCAAAATTTTCTTGCTTGGTTTTACTTCCATACAAGTCACTTCTAAATTTTCTATCTGGTTTCATTCTTGGTGTACCATACATTAAAAAGATTGAAGCTAAACCACCTTCAGCAATATCAAAACCAACATTAACACTATAAAAATCGTGTCCTTCTTTAGTGATTACCGGTTCTCTATATAGTGATTTTTTTGTTTCACCTGTCACAGTATGTCTATCAATATCTTTGCTTATTTTCTCTGTTACATTCTTATGCGTAGCAGTTAAACATTCTTTAGCAATTTTATCTGCATCCTTATATAAATCACTAAATCTTTCTGCTAACTCAGTAAAGCCAGATATATCAAACCATACCTTATTTTTTGACTGGGCCACATCAAGCACCACCTTTAATAGCTCTTACCTTAAACTGCATAAACTGATTTCTGTTTTCTATATTCTCCGGCTCACTAATAATTTCATAGGTCTTATTATTAACTATTAGTCGGCAATTAGCTGTAATGTCCGGTCTATACCATGTTTCTACTACTGCTGTATCTTCTACGATAATAACATTGTTGCTAACCTTTTCTGTTCCACCAAATGACCTAAAACAACAGTATATTATATCTTTTGTTGTATATGTCTTTGTTAGAACACCTTTTTTAGTTTCAGTAGTGACTGTTTGTAGTTCTGCAACCGAGTTGAATATTGTTGTTGGTCTATACATCTTCATCACCTACTGTAAATGCCAACTGTGTAACCCTTTCTTTGAAGTAAGTAGATAGTTCACCGGCACCGTAATTCCAAAGGTCAGCAACACCACGAGCAATAGCACCTGTAGCAAGTTGACTATCTACTACAACGCTATCAACACCAGCTGACAACATATATTGTTTAACTTCATCAATATAAATTTGTAATGTTTCATTCTGATAGTCACCTGTAATGCCTAATGATGCTTTAACTGCCTTTAGTAGTTTTTCATCTGTCATAATGCTATTGCTCCTTTATTATTAATTATTCACCCTTTTTAATAAGTACAACGCCGTTAGGGTCAATTAGCTTGCCGTCTAAAATCATCATTAACTTATTCTTGATTTTGTTATTATCGTTATCAACCCACTTAGTAGCTGTCATATCTAGATTTGTATTAACAGCGTAATCAGAAAGGTTACAGAACACTGCAACTACATTTGAAGCTTTTGCATCTTCGTATGATGGTAAAATATCATCCTCAACAGTTTCAACATCTTTGCCCATGAATCTGTACTTTTCTTCACCGTCAATTCCGTAATTAGTTCTGCCTACTGGTTGGCCATTATTATCAACCATACCATCAATCTTTTCATCAAAGGTTGACTGGTTCATGATAAAGTTACCATTACGATAAGCTTTCTTAATCTTAGCTTTAACTTTGTGCCAACCTTCCCAACTACCAAATTCTTCTGCTGTAAGTGTAATTACATTTTTAACACTAGTGTCTTTAATAATGCCTAAAGGCTGACCTACACCGGTACCATTGAAAATAGCAATTTCAATAGCTTTAATCATTGCTTCAGTTGCAAGATTAATAAATTCTTGCTGGAAAACTTCAAGAGTTGTAACATTTACAAGAATTGACTGTGCTAGTTTACATTCAATACCATAATAATTGAATGAAATTGACTTGTTTGCAGTAAGTTTCTGATCTTCACTTGCTGTAGCTTCATCAATCCATTTTGCAGATGGCTTTAAGTCAATTACAGGGAAATTAACGCCACCCTGTACATTTAGCTTTCTAACCTTAGCAAAAATATTACCATAGCTTTCTAGCTTTTTAACAATTCCATTGACAATAGTCACAGGAATTACTGCTGATGCATCAGTAGTAGTTGTTGCTTCTCTTAGTTCAGCCGGAATAGGAACATTTCTGCAAATGTAATTCATGAACGCTGTTCTATATTCAACTGTATCTGATGGGTCTTCTTCTCTCTTCTGTGGCTGACCGTTTTTTAGACTAAATGAACCTCGAATTTCACCATTGATAACTTTAGAACGTGCATCAGGGTTGTTGTTTTTGCTTTCACCGTTGTTGCCTTCGTTGTCACCTTCATTGTTATCTTCATCTTCTAGCTTTTTGAGCTGTTCTTCTGCATCATTAATTTCATCTCTTAATGCAATAAGAGTTTGACCAATAGAACGAACTTCAGCAACATCATTACTGTTCTGTGCTCTTTCCTGTAGTTCTTTGAATTTTTTCTTTTTTCTTTCAATAAGTTTTTCAAAATATTCTTTCATTTTCATTCTCCTTAAATACTAAGTAATTTAATTTTTTCTTTTTCTAGTTCTAGTTCTAACTGCTTATCGTCATTATCCAATGACCTCTTTGCACTATCCAGTACATCTTTGACACTCTCCAATGCCATTTTATCTCTAGCAGATATACTAGTATCTTCATATGCCGGAAATGTCACTGCTGACACTTCAAACACTTGTGAAATAGCTTTAATTCTTCTTGTTGGGTGGTCTGTCTTTAAGTCTTCCCACTCTTCATCATCAATGTAAAATGCGAATGACATACCGGATATATCACCACGTTTAACTGCTGAATATAATTCCTTAGCTTTAGAATTACCTTCTACATCAAGATTAACTCTAATATTCATACCTTCATCATTAACAGTCATTTGCATTGTACTGTTTTTATTGTTGTTTCTACTTCTAGCCAAAGGTATCATATTAAAATCATGGTTAACTAGAAATCTAACATCTTTAAGATTTGTATTTTTTAATGCACCAGGTTCTATAATTTCATCATAATAACCTAGATTGGTTTTGCTATTATAAACAATAGGCTGACCTTCAATATAAGTACCATGTTCTTCATCTTCTTTGGCTCTTATTTCAAAGTCATATGCTCTAACTTCGTGTTGCTTATTCATTACTTTCATCCCCTACTTGATATTTTCTTGCATCATTTACATTAACATAGTTAAGCGACTGCATTCGCACACCTTTCAATTCAGCCAATGGCCTTAAACCTAAAGCAGTTCTAGCTTCGTTTTCAAATAGACTTCCATGGTCCCCTAGTAGTCTTATCATCTCTAAAATTTGTGACTTGGTCATAAATTCTAGTTTATTAGCATAGAAAACCACTTCGTTATTAAAGCCTTTTTCACGCTTTGTAAATAATACCTTTGTAAAAGCTTGTCCTAAAGATATAATAAGTGGTTCAAGGGTCTTCTGATAAAAAGCTTCGTACTGCTCTGCCGTATAATCTGCTGTAATGATTGGTAAAGACACTCCATAGTGTCTAAGAATTTTATCATCAACAAATTTTAATGTGTCTGCATCAACAAGTTTAGTTTCCTTTTTGATTGGTACAAATTCACTTTTGAGGTCCAACGGTAGAAAGCCACTTTCAGCATTTTTTAGTTTTGTTTCTAACTCTTTCAATGCTTTTTCTGTCTTTCCATCATCAAGCATACCGTTATATTTCACAACAGCGTTAACGGCATAACTAGCTTTCATTGCTTTGGCCACACCTTGAAGTAATGTGTGGTATATATCTAGTGTGGTTAGAAGTGCACTGTTATCCGGCTGACCGTTCAAGTCACCACCCATAAAGTCATTTGTTGCATATCTCATTTTCCAATGAATAACATCTGAATGTTTAAGTATGTAATCCGTTCCATTTGCAAAGTAGAAATGAATAAATAATGAATTACTATTGTCTTGAATAAAGTCCACTTGTGTTGGCTGAATAGGATATAAAGCTTCAAGTGTTCGTGTTGTAACACCTCTATCACTTTTTTCACGCCATACAGGAACGATAAATGCATTTAAATTTAGCAACAATAGATTTGTTGTCTTTTCCAAGAAATCTGATGTGGTCATGAATTCGTTTGGCTCATTCAGTACCGGTTGAATAGAATTGCTTTTTGACGGTTCAGTATCACCGTTAGTACTGCGTATAATGTGTTCCGGTGATAGCTTCTTCATTTCTGCTGAAATACAATTAACACACTGCTGTACAATATCATTCGCATAGATGTTAGTTCCAAATTGGCTAAAGACTGGAGCATAACCATTCATCATATCAATGTAATGTTTATTTTGCTTTTTAGCAGATAGTTTTGAAAATATGTTACTAAAAAAGCCCAAAGTCATCACCTCATTTCTATCATCTGTTTATATTCTGTTCTATATCTTCTGTACATCTCATACAGAATTACAAAAGTTACTGCACCGTCTATTTTCTTTGACGGTTCTGTTTTTACTAGCATACAAAAGCCCTTGTTATTGACTAATAAACTTGCATTTTTCAAATTCCACTTATCAACATCATTGTCATTAAAATTAATTAACTGATGCTGAAAATCAGCTTCACACAACTTAACTGCATTGTTAAGTGTTTCAGCATTTTGCAGTATCATAACCATATCATCATTTTTACGTGTCCATCCGTAATAGTCCATCCTAGTCAAAAAATCTTTTGCAAACTTTTGGTCATATCCACACTTCCAAAGTTTAATATTGTAATCTTTGTACAGTTTATAAAACCAATCTGCAACTAATGATAAATCTATGTCATTGCCTTCACTAACAGTTAATAGCCCTTTTTTCAGCCATTCACTGTATTTTGCACCGGCGTTTTCATCATTGTTATTTTCCAATTTTGATTGGGGAATAAAATAATGTGAGTATATATATTTGTGTGGGTCATTTGGTTTCATTAATAAAATTTTTGCGTTTGTCAAGTCGGTGGTTTCTGACAAGTCACACGCACCTAAGCATACACAATTACTAAAATCTTCAAGATTATACACAGCTTTATAATCATAATCTTCAAGATTTAACCAACTTTCCACACCGTTTTGTTTTATGTTAAAATCTTTCGTCAGTACAAAAATTCTATCGGCTTTAGACGTTTTAGCAACATCAATCTGTTCATCCATGTAATCCCACTTTTTAACTATGCCTAAAGTTGGGTTGGACTTAACCCACGATTTTCTATTTTGCCAAATTTCTTCTTCGCTATCTTGGGTGTATAACCACGGTAAAAGCCTTTCGGCTGATTTCCCGGTATCTTCACCCCAAATAACTGCCCTTGCTTTCTTCAATTCATCATCAAGATAACCGTCAACAACAAAACCTTCTGTAGAAATGTTAATAAATTTGGGGTTATCTTTCAAGGATTGTGACTGTTCTATTGACTTACCTATAACGTTGTTTTTCATTTCGTGTGTTTCATCAACAATAGCAAAATCAATATTACGCCCTTCTTTGTTCCTTGTTCTGTCAGATAGTTTGAAGATTTTAGAACCGTTTGCTTTATTGATAATAAAACGCTGGTTCCTTTTTGTGTCTAAATCGTTGGGGTCTATTAATTGTCGCATTGTATCAATAGCATCATAAGTAATAGATGCTTGGTTATCATCATTGGAACTACACACAATGTCAGAGCCTTCATTTCCTACGATTAATTCGCTTAGTCCTAATGCTGAACAAGTTTCTGACTTTGTATTTTTTCTTGTAATCAGAAGAAGAATTTTCTTAAACCTGTCAAAATCAGTTTCAGTCATTTTGAATGAATATATCGTTTCTATAAACGCCTTCTGCCATAACATAAGTTTCATTGGCTTATTGTAGTAAGGTGACTTCGTTAACCTTATACAATTTTCCATTATGTTCATCCTTAGTCTGGCATCATCAGTATTGTAATAATACCGGTCATTATTAAAATCATCTTTAAGATTATTCAGTTCTTGCCACAACTCTTGACCGACTATAATTTCACCGGCTGAAATTCTATTGTAGTATTCAAGCAAATACGAATTATCTGCCGTCCACTTTGTTTTATTCTTTATTAGCATATTTTTCAACCCATTCACGTAACGGTGATTCTTGTTGTTCATCATTACTGATGAATTTACTTAATACTTTCAACAAATTAGTGTACTGCTGTAGAAGTTCTTTGTATTGTTTAGAAGCGGGTGTTGCTTTCTGTAGTTTTTTGTTTTTGGGATGAAATTGGATAAAAGGTAACTTCCTTAATTCCGTCAATCTGTTTTCCAAAAAAACAAATTCATCTACAGCCTGTTCAATAAAGCCAACATCACACCCATTGCTTTTAAGATATTCAATTATTTTTTCTTTTCTCTGAGTATCTTTTTTCTTCATTTCTTTTATCCTTAAAAAATTAGCTATTTTGATTTTGAAAAATCTCATTTTTTGACTTTCTGCGAGAATTAAGAACTTCCCACAGTCTCTTTTAGCCTTGTTTTATTTCTTTAGGTGGGGGGTATCTTCTCAAAATGTGGCTGAAAATTTTTCCCACCAATCTTCAATAAATTTTTTCCATTGTTTTTTGTCTCTTTTATCTTGACAACTTAACAATCTATCTAAACAAGTATCTTTATCTGTGTCAATGTGGATAAGCCTTGCACCTAATGTGTTGGCCAATCTGTTTCTTTCAGCTGACAAAGGATAACCACAGACAATATAGGCATTTTGCCATTTACCTTGTCGGTGCTTAATTTGTTGTAATATTAAATCTCTTATAGCAAACACATTACTTGTTAGTTCTTTAGGTTTAATATATAAAGGCTGATTTGATATTGCCATCCATATCTTGTCTATATCTAGCAACAAATCGCCTTGCAACATAACATCATCAATATAACTACTTTTACCTGCAAGAGGTGAACCATAGACAAGGTACACTTGTCTTATTGGCTGGCTTAACTTATTATGTACACGATTGTGGCATTTGTGATGTAGTAATACAATATTGTTTTCATTTAACGCAATGTTCGGATCATTATAGTTTTCTTCTGTTAGATATATCTTATGGTGACAAATGCAATCATAAGACTTAACTATTGGTTTTCCACAATGTTCACAGACCCAAAAGCCGTTGTCATCAACTCTAGATAATTTGATGATGTGAGTTAACTTTTTCCATTCTGCTGTACGGTAGAAGTCTGATAACATTACACATCACCAATCACTTTCTAACTTTTCTTTCTTTATCTTCAATTCTTCTTTTCGCAATTCAAGTAACTGTGGGTCATTCTTCCACTTTTCTTGTTTACGATTTTTAAGCCAAAATATCATAGCAGTAGTATCAGGTGGTATATATACTTGTTCATCAGCATATTCTATATGCTCAACTTCCTTTACTCTCTTACCATCTTTATATTCAACAGTCTTAACCTTTACCGGCTTTTTTACTGTTTTGAATATTCCCAATGCTTTTTGCAGTAATGAGTTTTCCACTTCAATATCAACAACTTCTTTACCTCTTTGAATAGCAGTATCTATTTGTTGATATTTCTTTTTCCACTCGGAAAGAGTTTTGCGACTAATGCCGATATTGTGGCTAATCTGTTGGTCGGTCAATCCCATTCTTGCCCAACCTTCAATTAGTTTAAGACCATTTTCTTCAATCCACTTATCAACTTTAGCCACAACACCTCACCGTCCTTATACTACAAAAGCACCACATTTTTTAACTTATGCAGTGCCTTTATATCTACTATGCTATTTCTCTAGTTTAATTATAGCATATGCCAAACTGGACAAAGTGGACAAAGTGGACACTTTTTGAAAAATTTTTATATTTTTTTGATTTCTCTAGCTATTCTTTTCCTAAGTGCATCTACTGTTGCACTTTCACAGTATGAATCTAAGCTATCATAAATTGTTGTTAATTGTTTCTGTTCAACAACATACTGCATAACTGCATATCTAACAAGATTATCTGATATGCTAGATATAACTTTATCTACTTTATTTTGCATATCAATTATCTTATTGATTTGTTCGTTAATACTATCCAACTGCTTTCTTACTGCTGTAGTCTGCATAAAGCCCTCAACAGATACCGGATGTGATGTATAAGGATATTCAGCTGAGGACCCCACAACTGTATCAGTTACTGTATTTTCTTTGATTAATTCCGTTTTCTTTTGTTGCAGTCTTTTTAATTCTAGATTTAGTGATGGGTAAGTTTTTCTCATTTCTCGTAGTTCTGACATTGTCATTCTCTTCTTCTCCTATCGTGCGTACATATGTGTGTGTTTTATTTTTTTGGTGTTACTTTTGTTACAGATACTACAAACGCAATCTAGCGTATATGTAAAACATAGCGTTAATTTCATTGTATCTAATATCAACATCTGTAAAAGTGTATTGTGGATATAGCTTTTTTAACTTGTCAATTAAGTTATATTCACAGCTGATAGCTTGTCTAATGTCTTTCTTCCTGAATTTATAATGATTTTTCTTTATTGTTGGCTTTTTTAAACCTCTACTACTTCCCCAGCGTTTTCTTCCTTGTGGGTCTTTAGCAAGGTAGAACGCAATACCGGTTAATCCAAATTCGTCTGTGTCTAATAGCTTAATATCATTTCTTCTTGATCTACCCCAAAGCAAATTTACTTCTTTCATTGTGAGTTCTAATTGACTATCAACTATGATGTGATGATGATAGCCATTCTTTTTCTTCTCTGTCACATATACATATTTTGCATTTGGTATTCCTTGTTTTTTCCTTTTTCGATTTAACCTTCTGAGAAAGTTAGTAATATCTTTATGTGCTGATTCATAGTCTTGTGGTTGGTTGTCAGGTGTGTATGTCAATGTGATGCAATAATCATCATCAGTAAAATTTGTATTGACTAGTCTAGCGAAATACTTTCTAGCATTTTTATCATTAAGGTCTTTAATTGCTTTCTTAGTTTTCTTCTTTAATTTCTGTTTTAGTGTACAACTCTCTTTGCGTGTGAATTCTGGATAGATTTCCACATCAAGTTGATTACCTGCGAAAATTTCTTTTGTTGCGTAACAATGACTAATGACACCATCTTCCAACAACCTTAGAACAGTATCTTCCTCTTCTTTCTCATACTGCTGTACTATTTGATTTTCATAATCATATTCTATGTAATGCTTTTTCTTTCTCTTCATGATTATCTATCCTTACTAGTGGTTGAGTTGTTAATACCCATTACAAGGTCAGCAAAGAGGTCCAAACCTCTAATAGTAAAAATCTTTGATAGGTCATTTTTTAATGATTTTCTATCAAAGATTTTTTGTTATTTGTTATTTAATTTTCTTGTCTGTAGGCTTCGTGAGTTCCGTTGTAATAGCTTCTTTCTTCGTCAGCTACTTGATAACCTAGTTGTTCAAGCAAATCAATAAAATTGATATATGCATCTACAATTGCCCATTCTTTCTTATATTCAGCTTTGTCATCATAGAAACAATCATAATCTGTTTTCCTTGCTAAATATCTCCAATGTATCAACAATGCTCTTATGTACAACAACATAACTCTGCGTATATTCCAATCTTTAGTGTAATCATAATTACCCTGATTGTTTGTAATATCATTCTTACACTCTTCAACAAAATATCTACCATACTTAGACTGTAAATAAATAATAAAGTTTAATATAAGATTTTCATCACCTTTACAACCTGTGTATCTATTTACAAATTCATCAACAGTAACTCTTGCAGTATTTCGTACATTTTCCAAAACACTTAATTTTTCTTTAAGTATTTCTTTGTCTCTTTTCTGCTTATCACTAATCTTTTTTCGTTCTGCTCTTTCTCGTTCTCTTTCATCAGCATTGTCTTCAACTGCTTTTGATTTCATCTTATAAATAACTATCCAATCAGTACTAACCGGTGACAAAGCAAAATATAATTGTTCTTTTTCATTAGCTATCAATTCATCAGCTATCAATTCATCTATATCTGCATAGTCACAAGCTACAACATTATCATATTTTAAATACCTTTCTTCTTCGTCAGTAATATCAACTAAACCTTTTTCTTCAAGTTCATTTTTAATAACTTTTTGCTTTTCTCTTCTTTCTTGTTTTTGAAGCTTTGAGTTGTATGTGTAGTCAAAATTGTTAGTGCCTATTTCTTTTAGGCACTCATTCTTATCTTCTACATTTTTCAGCTTTTCGAGCTTAATGTAATCAGTAAGCTTAACTTCCCTTTCTTGCGACTTGCGTAATTCTTCCCTATCAAGTTCAAGCAACTTAACTCTATGCCAAATAGTTGTAGCAGAAAAACCTGTTTTCTTTTCAATGCTCCTAATTCCTTCGCCTAAATCAATCATCATTTGAAATCCTTCAGCTTGTTCAAGTGGTGTTAAATCAGACCTTTGCATATTTTCAAGCAACATTGTTGCTATTTGTTCTTTCTTTGACATTACATTTACAACAGTGCATGGCAATGTTTTTAGTCCTGCAATCTTAGATGCTTCACATCTTCTATGACCGATAAGAATTGTATAGTAAGCAATTTGGCCTAATTTGTATTGAGGTATTACAGTTAGATTCTGCATCACACCTCTAGCTTTGATACTCTCTGCAAGTTCTGTAAGGTCCCCCAGGTCCTTTCTTGGATTGTCCGGATGAGGTCTTAACATATCAATAGGTATTTGTTTTTGTTCCATAGTTATCTCCTTTTTTGACTTAGAAAGTCACACAAATGTTTAATATTCCAGCCGATAGCCAATAAACGGCCATCTTATAATCTTTACTAATGACATAACAGATACAAGCACAAAACTGTAATAAAATAAGTATGGTAGGAAATAATTTATTCATTGTTTTTCCTTTCTAATATATAAACAACCGTATCGTTTACTTTCTTCTTATTTATGTGATAAAACTGCTGTAATGCTCTAATATCTTTATAGATTGCTTTTCTTTCTGCTTTTTCATTATATAAATTGAAAATTTCAGCTTGTATCTCTTTAACAGTTGTCTTTCCGTTCTTCAGCAAAAGCTTTTGAATAGTCAATAACCTTATTCTACCGTTCACATTATCACCCTCTTGGAAGTGGTAATGCTCCCAATCTGGGAATAGGTAAATCAATAACTTTCTTATCACAATTTGCTGGGTCGCAGTTTCTTGGCTTACCTTCATCAATCATGTAATGGCAAAACCTTTCGTAACTGCTTTTCTTTCGTCTGCCATTACCGTCTTTATAGTAAAGGCAACCCTCACAGCTCTTCCTGTTCACCTGATGTACCTTCCATTTCATCAAAGTTCTTATTTTTCAAAAACTCTTTTTCTCGGCTGATTGAATTAAGCTTATACAACTGTTTTAACTTTTCCGTAAAGTCATCATCTCTATTAACATCATAAGCACTAATTATAGCAGTAATAAGCATTCCGTTCTTTATTGCAACAATGTTTTCACCACGCAAAGTAAACATTAATTCACTTGGTTTACTTCCTAATGGGTTCAAATACTCATTATCAATGAGTATTAAACCTCGACTAGACCGAAATGGCAATAACAATGTACCACCATAAACAACATTCATATGTAATGGCACTAACATTTCTTCATCTTCCGTAGTGTCAGCAAGTAATTCTAATTCACCCGGTGACAAAGAACAATGAAGCCTATATCCTGCTTCTACTTTGTCTTTGCTGAGTTCATACAAGCCACTAATAACTTCAGCAGATAGAAATGGAATATCCGGAGAAAGTAGATACATAGCTTTACCATCACCAAACCATTGGCAACCGTCATTAGTTTTATTAACACGAAAAGCACTTTTCTTTTTGCAGATATTAACTATCTTTTTAATATCCATAGTTCACCTCTTAAATTTCTTTGATAATGATGTTATGTTGATATAACATCAGTTTCTTTTTGATTTTATATTCAGCTGTTCGGACACCTTTGGTGTCTTCAACAACCAACTTCCCATTAAATTTGTAAACAAAGTCTGCGTAGTATTTACATGCCCTTTGCAGGCACTTGCCATTCTGATCAAGGATTTTAGGAATAAGGGTAAAAGGAACTTGCCTTTTTAGTTCTTTAATCCTTCCGGTTCTTTCAAGTAATTTTAGTTCGGCGTATCTTTTAGCTTCTTTCTTACTGTCAAAGATAATGCCATCATATTCAACTTTGTTATTTCTATATTTATTGTAATTGTCTAATTTAAATTTCATTATTAATTCTCCTTAGGTCCTATCCGTAAAAGATAGGACCTAAAATCAAAGAAGGAAATAAGCCAATGGCTCACCATGGTATGCAGTAGTTGAGGATTGAACTCAATAAACCACCAACTTGGCCACTGCAAATTTGGTGGTGCAGTGTGTGATATGCACCACCACGAAACAGTATAAAATAAAGGTAGATAACCGACCGGCAACTAGGACTTTGCACCTATATAATTAGACTGTACGGATGATCTAATCGCATTACTTATGCTACAGTTCCATTTTTATTTTAGCAACAAAGGTACTACGAATATGTAGTAACCTTCTCCTTTGTTGCATAAACCTCTGCGTAAAGGATTTTCTATCTTAGAACTTAGGAGATACACTTAAATTGATTTTAGTAACTTGCAGAGGTGGTTGTGGGATTGGTAAGACTTGAACTTACATATCAGACACGAACGGTTCATCTGATGAATTACCAATTATTCAACAATCCCATATGTACCCTATCAGCTTAACTAGCTGATAGGGCTTTTAAGTATTCTTCGCTAATCTCTGTTCTAATACCGTCAACTTCACGCTTCGGAAGTCTTTTAGAATACTCTTCAATTTCTTCTTTAGTCATAGATTTGAAACACAACAAATCTTCTGATGTACCTAGACTTGTGATAAACCTATATACTATCTTCTCTATCTCTTTACTATCCAATTCAAGATTATGCTCAACAGCATAGTTTTTTACTGCTGAATCTATTTCATCATCAGTAACAGCACTTTGCATCACTGCTCTATACATATTCACTAGCGTGTTTTCTTTCAATAATGTATCTATAACTTCTAGTGCCAGTTCTAGCGACTTCTGCAAGTCACCACTTTTAAGAACTTCTGTGAGTTCTCTAGTCTGTCTTTCCGTAGCCTTAATTGACTGTTGCCACTGCTGATAACTCAGCCTTTCAAAATACAACTCACTATGTATAGTTCTGTAGTCTTTCAAAGCATCTTGCTTAATCTTAACGACCTTATCTTTTATATGTACACCTACTAAATCGTACATCATGTACAAACTAGCTAATGTAGTTACATATGCCCTCTCTTCAAAATGTAATGATGACATCATCATCTTATCGGTATTGCCAAAACTATAAGCTAGTCTGTCAAGTTCTTCTAATTGATTGAATTTGTCCATCTTCCTTCACTCTCCTGCACATTTTTATAGTTTGCCATTGCTTTATTAACTGCATCAACAATCAGTTGCCTTGAAAGTATAAAACCTACACTTTGAATGATACTAGCAATAAAAGAACAAAGTAGATTTTCTAAATCTTCTTTTTCGTGGCTTTTCCAAATTCCATTAGTAAGAACTTTATCATCCTCTTTTTTTCCGGTGATTACTGCATATATATCAGCATCATCAATAAGTTGTTTAGCTTTTTCTTTATTCATAAATTACACCCCAATTAACTTGCCACCGACATTAATGACGGTCGCAAAATCATAATAACTAGCTTAATAACTTGCCTGTGACTTGCTTATTTACAATAAGCTTCTAGCTCTTCTTTTATTTCATCAAGAAAGTAAACATACACTGACTTAGTAAACTGTTCTTCGTATTCATCAACAGTTTCATCAATTACTATTGCAAATTTATAGCCTTGATAGTGTTCAAAAAGCCATTGATGTATATCTTCAAGCTTTATGTTCCTACCTTTAAAAATAATCGGATATTTTCCAAATCTGTCTGCAACATCTTGTATAACTTTCATACTTCTTCGCCCTCTGCCGTTGTTTCAAGTGTTTCTACTTTTTCACCTGTAGCTTCTTCAATACATCTTGTTAAATATGCATCCTTGGTAAAGCACACTTCTTTATCGTCAATGATTTCTTTCCATCCATTAACATAATCCTTAACCATATGTGGCACTACATATGTAACAAAGAAATAAAGCACCGGTATCAAAGTAATACCACCAAACTTACTAAACAGCGTGATGTTATTAAGTTCGGAAATTACTGCAATTATGACAACTGAGAGAATTAAACCAATAAATCTAAATTTCTTCATTTTGCACCTCTGTTAGCTCTAACTCTTCTTTTATTTCATCAAGACAGTTGCAGTTCGGACATATATCACAAAATTCAAGAGTTCCATTATCAAGTTGTCTCTGATAATTTATCTTGACAATTTCACTTTCTAATTCATCAATTTTATGCATAAGATTTTCTTTTTCCTTTAACATATTTTCATTAAACTTCTGTGTTTCTTTTGCTAAGTTTAAAATATGTTTGTTTTCATTCACTTGCCTGTTAAAAGCTTCTTGATATATTTTGTGCATCTCACTTTCATTGCTTAACTTAATAGCAAGTCCAGCAATAACAACTAGTAATGCTATGATTACTAATACAGTATCCGTAAATTCCAACGGTTACACCTTCTTTCTTCTGCCTATACGGATAACACTTCTAATTCTGCTGTAATCGTAAAATGTTCTACGGTTGTCCATCTGCTTTATTACAAGCAGATTACCCAACACATAGACTTCTTTTACATTCCTAACTTTAATTACTGCATTATAAGTAGTATTAATTCTAAGTGTCATTGTGTTGTACCTTGAGTGCAGTAACAAGGTTACTGACCATATCATTAAGTAATGATAAATTACTGTTAAGTGATAGGTCAGTACCCCTTGCGTATGCTATAAGCCTTTCACAAGGGATGTTAAACACCCACACTCCTTTTTCAGTCTGAACACTAGTACCAAAAGGGCATTTATCTTGTTTTAACATCTCGTACAAACTCTTGTATGAGATGTTAAGGTACTTAGATGCAACCTTAACTGGTACATTCACATACATTTCACCACTTTCATCAAGCAGTAAATGTTCTCTTTCAGTTGTCATACATATCACCTCTTAAGCTACTTGTAAGCATTTTGGGTCAACTTGCAGAACATAACAAAGCTTTAAAAATTCTTCAACAAGCATTTTGCTTTTTCCTGCCAATATTCTTGATAGTCTATCTTCAGTTGTTCCAATTTGACTTGCAATGCTTTTTTGTTTTAGACCTTTTTCTTCTATTGTAGAATTGAATAAATCTAAAATATTTTGCATATTCACTGTATCAGCTCCTTTAAATCTTAATATCTAAGATTTTTATATCTTTGATTGTATTATAATCTTATAATTTAAGATTGTCAAGTTGTTTTTAAATATTTATTTCTTAAATTTTAAGATTTTTATATTGACTATTGCAAAATCTTATATTATAATATAAATATCTTAATAATAAAGATTAAAAGGGAACACAACCATGGATAAAGATTTTATTAAAGATAAACTAAAACAACTTCGTTTAGAATGCCAAATGACTGCTGATGAAGTTGGTACACTAATCGGAAAAAGCGGTAAAACCGTCAACGGTTGGGAAAATGGAAGAAGCCAGCCTGATGTTGAAACATTTTTGAAGTTATGTGATATATATAAAGTAAGTGATATATTTAAAGAATTTCATGTTAAAGATTTATTGAATGATGATGAAAAAGAATTATCTTTATCAAAGCATGAAAAGTTAGTTATTCTTGCATATAGAGCTAAACCAGAAATGCAAAATGCTGTTGATACTTTACTTAATGTTCAAAATCTAATTGAAGTAAAATCAGTAGCAAGAAGTTCAGACTATCATGGTATGTATAAAGAAGAAATTACTGCTGAACAATTAGAATTATTACAGTCACAAGAACAACCATCTTCTGATGATGACCTTTGACAATAGTTTTAATTAGTGAATAAAAAAATCACCTACACAGATACTATCTGTGAGGTGATTCTAATGCTAACTAGCTATGGAAAATACAAAGACGCAAGAAACGCATCTTGGAATGTTCTTATTAATCATAATATTACTAGTTTACCTGTTTCAGTTGTGAAGATTTGCAAAAATGAAAATATCACACTCGCTAAAAATAGCACAGTGAAATTACTTAATAATAATGAATTTGCAAAGACAATGTTAATATCTGATAAGTGGTATATTATTTATGATGACACAATGAGTATAGAAAGAATTAGATTTTCTATTGCACACGAGCTTGGCCACATCTATCTTGGCCATCCTCTCACCAATGGTGAATATAACCGAACATTTAATGTAGTTAAACCTGAGGAAGAAACACAAGCTGACATATTCGCAAGTAGGTTACTTGCTCCGGCAGTAGTTTTGTGGGCATTAGATATTCATTCAGCAGAACAAATACAAAAGCTATGTTCTATAAGTTATTCAGCTTCTAAGATTAGAGCTGAAAGAATGAAACTGCTGTACAGTCGTAATAAATTTCTAACATCTTCACTTGAAATTAAAGTGTACAAGCAATTTGAAAACTTCATTAGGAGGTTAAGCAATGAAAAAGGGTGAAAAGAAATTAATGGGATATGTTTTAATATTTTTAATCAGTGTCATATTCTTTGCTCTATTTTTTTCTGGGTGTGATAAGTTACTATCCCCTAATCAGCATAATAATGATACTGCTGAAACTACCACGGTTGAAAACTAAAATGTACAAGCAATTTGAAAACTTCATAGCAAAGAAAAAACTAGAATTATAGTTATAGATTTGAGGTGAAATAATTATATAATCAGTTACAAAAATTAAAATTATTTATTAAAAAGGGGTATTATTATGAATGCAAGTAAAAAAATTGCAATAGGGTTTTTAGTGTTTATTTTTGGTATGATATTCTTTTCACTAATATTTGTTGGTTGTGATAAAGTAACATCATCAAATAAAAATAATAGTGAAGAAAGTAGTTCTTTTGACAAATCAATATTAGAAACTAATAGTTCAAAAACAATCAAAAATCTTGAAGTTCCTATTAATGATAAATGGGAAGTAGAAAATAATAAGGATGATTCAATCTATGAAAATGACTATTGCTATACTATTGATGGTAATAACGGTTACATATTTATGTGGGTAAGAAGTCGAAAAAGTGATATTTCACTTGAATCATCTAAGGATTATTTCGACAATGATAGTGATTATAAAAACAAACATTCTGAAATGTTTGAAATATTTGATGGTGTAGATGCATTAGATACTACACATCTTGATTCATCATCAGACAATTATTCACATACTGTTGAATTTATAGCTGATGGTGAAGACTATGAAATTGAATTTTATGGTGACAAAAGTTTTAAAAAATATATGGAAACTTTATATAACAATGTCATTGGTAGTGATTTGATATTACATAATGAAACTATAGAAGAAACTACAACTACAACAGAAGAACCAACAACTGAAGATTATGATAGTGATGATGATTATGACTATGACTATGAAGAAGAAACTACTACAAAGCCTAAGAAAGATACTTTAGTTTATAGTGATAGTAATGTTAATATCTATTTTCACGATGTAACAACAGAATATGATGAAACATATGTTAATTTCAAAGTAAAGAACAAAACTAGCAAAAAGCTTGAATTTCAAGCAGATACAGTAACACTTGATGGTGTTAGTTATAATGACATATCAATGTCTGACCCTGTTGCACCTAAGTCAACAGGTATAATTTCTATAACATCAGATAGCATAGAATGTAAACAACCAAAAACAGTTGGTGGTGAGTTTAAATACTTTGATGGTTTTGTAGGAAAAACAATAGATAAAAATGTTAGCTTTGTTAATGTCAAAGTAAAATAAAATAAAAAAACGCCCTCTGGTATTGGCGTACCAAAGAGCGTAACCATTACATTTGGGGTGTAATGATACAATATTCACTGCAACAATATTGTACCACACCCTTGTGAAAAATTCAACTTATTTCACAAGGTATTTTTGCACCCTTTTTAAGGAGAACAGAGGTGTTTTGTAATGAAAAAATGCATAAACCGTAGGTGCAATAAAACATTTGATGATGATTTTAAATTTTGCCCATATTGTGGCAAATTGCAAGAAGTGAAAAAGAGGACCACAAAGGCAAGAAGAACTAAGGGTACAGGCTCTATATACTGTCGCAAGGACACAAAGTCCAAACCTTGGGTGGCAATGAGTTCTATAACAGGCATACAAAAATACATAGGTAGCTTTGCAACAAAAATAGAAGCAGAAACAGCACTAAAAGACTATGAATATAATCCTGTTACTGACTTCAATATAACTTTAAGTCAGTTGCATGAACAATGGATGAAACAACAATCATATAAATCACTATGCGATAGTACTAAATCCAACTATAAAACATCATGGGATAAGTTAATAACCTTACATAATATGAAATTCAGAGAACTAAGAACGGCAAACTTTCAAGCCGTTATAGACTTCTATTCCTCAGCACACCACAAACGAGGTGTTGACGGTCAATTAATGTATGTAGATAAGAACGGTAAAAACACCTATAAAAAGACTAACACACCTTTAGTAATCGAGGGCTTAAAATTCTCAGCACTTAACAAAGTAAAATGCTTACTTACATCTATGTACAAGTTCGCTATGATGAATGACATAGTAAATAAAGATTATGCAAATTATATTGAACTACCTGAACCAAATGATGTAAAGCGAACTAGATTTACAGATATGCAACTTCTCAAAGTTAAACAAAGCATTGGTGTTATCCCATATGCAGAATACATATATGCTCTATGCTACCTTAATTTTAGAGTATCAGAGTTCTTAGAGCTTACAACCGATAATTATATGATAACTGAAACAGGCATACCAATTTTTGTGGCAGGTAAAAAAACAGATGCAGGTACTAACAGAATAGTGCCAATCCACCCCAACATACAAGGCATAGTTAAAGACTGTATTAGTAAAGGTGGTAAAACTATCTTCTGTGGTTCAGAAGGTGAAGCACTAAACAAAGATAACTACCTAAAGTATTACTTTAGACCGGCTACAAGGCTTATGGGTTTACCGGATGATTTAACACCACACAGTTGTAGAAGAACATTTAGTACAAGAATGTCAGCAAGTGGTGCAAGAGAAGAAGACATTATTGCCCTTATGGGTCACACTAATTATGATGTAGATATTAAACACTACATAAACCAAGAAACAGAAACCCTTTACAAGGCTATTAAGCTTATGGCTTAATAGCCTTTTTTCTTAGAAAAATCTGTTGTTTATCTGTTGTATATCACATTAAATGACACGAAACAAAGAGAAACAAACAACAGTATTACAACAATACAAAAGTAAGAAAAATCCCATTAACAAGCCGTTTTTAGCTTACTAATGGGATTTTAGAGTGGCTCCCCCAACTGGGCTCGAACCAGTGACATCATGATTAACAGTCATGCGCTCTACCGACTGAGCTATGGAGGAATATATAAATGTTGGCGTCTTCCTATTTTCACAGGCCGCTTCCAGCCAACTATCTTCGGCACT
>ERZ773269.920-NODE-920-length-32207-cov-5.341223_pt1 | contig 32207 bp, 38 predicted proteins | sample MGYA00511958_ERZ773269 | MGnify/ENA primary metagenome ERZ773269 (study PRJEB29015, sample SAMEA2737761) | human gut metagenome | biome: human gut; feature: human-associated habitat; material: faeces | place: China | collected 2012 ... | reverse complement strand
AAAAGAAGTCATTGAAAATGATTATCCTATTACTTTACATTGTATTAAAAGATCCAATGATTATCATGATACTACACTTACAAAAATTGCTTCTGCTACAGCTTTACGTAAAGCTTTAAAAGAAAAACAAGATGTTCATGATTATCTGTTAGATATGTCTTATTATGATTCGCTTTATCATCAAAATGATTTCTTTGATTATTTGAAATATCAAATTATCATTCAAAGCCCTACACAATTAAAAAAGATCCATCTTGTTGATGAAGGCATAGAGAACTTATTAAAGAAAGTTATCTTTGATACTAATAGTTATGAAGAACTTGTAAATTCGCTTACAAGTAAACGTTATACAAAAACTAGAATCCAAAGAATGTTATTACACATTTTAATGAATAATACAAAGGATGAAATCAAAAACTGTTTTCCTATTGATTATATTCATGTTTTAAAAATGAATCAAAAAGGACAAAAGTATTTAAAAACAATCAAAAAAACATGTTCTTATCATATAATTACAAATCTTTCATCTTATAAACATCCTGCTTTAGATTTAGAAATTAAATCATCAAAATTATTATCTTTAATAGATCATCAAATGATCAAAAAAGAATTTCAAAATATTCCTGTTATCGAACTATCTAAAAGATAGTTCTTTTTTATTATTGAAATATGTGCTTAAATTAAAATAGTAGCTAAAGGAGAATATTATGTTATTTTATTATACAAAGGTACAAGTAAATGAATTAATGACACCATCTTTGTTAATTGAACAAGTGATTTATTGGATACAACATACAAAAAATAAAATGAAAGATTTGAATTATGATCATTCTTTATACTATTCTTTAAAAGAAAAACATAAAAGCTTAGAAATTAAAGATTTTAAAACTAAAAATATTTTAGGAATTCAATTTATTACTGATCATAATTACAAAAAAAATCAATTTACAATAGAAATACTCTATCATTATCAACAAGAAATTCTTGAACTTTCTTTCTATAAAGAAATATCAAATGAATCTAAATATATCTCTAAAATATTTCCAATGATTTTAGAAAGTAATTATATTCAAAAATACCATGATTTATCAATACAATCAACACCTCATTTTATTAATGAAAGAACAGTTAATCAACTATTAAAAAAATCATATCAATTACCAATAATCATCTTACACAAAAATAAAAAATGTCTTGTTAATCCCTTTATTTTAAATCAAGAACTCTATGGAATGTGTCATATTATCGTCATTCCTACAAATAAAGAAGTTAATTATGTACAAATTAATTATCCAAATCATGAAAAAGAAAAAATATTTTATGAAAAAAATTTTATTCAAACACTCATTCAACATATTCGTTATTATATGTTACAAGAAAATGAATTTTATTCTTTTTCAGAACTTCAACAATTTGAACTCTTACAATCTTATCAAGATGATGCATTATCATCTGTAGAAGTTCAAGAATTATTCTTAAATGAAATAAAGAATATTGAAAAAGACATCATTGATTTACAAAAAGAATACCAAAATAAAAAAGATATTCTTGAAAAACTTAAAAACATAAATCAAGAATATAATCATCTCTTAAAACAAGATGATGAAGCATTAATTACGATTCATCAAGATAATTATAAAGAATATCAAGAGTATATTTTTTCAATCATTCATAAAACTTTAATGAATTTATCTCCTGATGATACTTATCGTAAAAGAGATCTTTTAAAGTCTATTGAAAGGAAACATCAACTATGAAGCATTTATCAACTTTGATTGCTGTAAAAAATCTAACTATTATTCAATTTACAAAAATAATTCAAGATTTATTTTATTTAGATGAATTTATATTAGATTCATTGATCATTCATTTAGAGAATTGCACAATTTATCATGATGAATCAGCGATTGCTTTTTGTATTCAATATCAAAATAATGATTATGAATATATTTTTAACGAAACAAAACAAAATATATATCTTTCTATTAATAAACGTAATAATCAATTTATCGATTTAATAACATATCTTAATAAATATCATTTTTTAAACAATAATCATTTTTCATATATTCAACCAAATATCAAAAATATGAATGATTTAAATCAAGTCATTGAATTTATAGAAAATAAAACAATTCTTCCTGTTATTTATTTAAATATATCTTTAAAAGATTTTAAAAATGGCATTCCGCCAATCTTACTCTGGTTTAATGTTTCTTCTTGCATCTCTTTTAGATCCATTTCAATACATGGCAGTATTGGTAAATTACCGTTTTCTACAGATTCTACGAAACGGTTATATGCTTTTTGCTCCTTTTTAGAAAGATGACTAACGTCTTGAATGTTTAGCATATTAACTTCCCCCAATTTTTATTTTTAAAATAGCTAAATTCATTATTTTCATCATTCTTGAATAACAAAATGTTCGATGTTTGGTAAAGCATCGAGAAGATTCCCGCTGAGTAGACCCACCATGGTTGGTTTGTCTTAGTTAGCGCGATAATATCGCCCAAGAAATGTGGGTTTTGAATAAATGCAATAGCTCCTAAGAAAATCACACCCAGTGAAAAACTCAAGAATGCAGCGCGGAATGGTGACTTCAAAGCACCACCCAAACGCGCGTTAATTGGGCTTTGGTTTGAAACCGCAAAGCCACCTAATAATCCTAATAGATAAAACATTAATTAACTCCTATTCTAATTCAATCTGTAATAGCCGTTCTGTTTGTTAACGGTGGTATGACAAGAGTACTTCTGGCAAATCCAGTTGCAGCTTACCAACCATGTAAGTACTCAAAATTCGGTACTCAGCATCACCGATACGGCTTGTTTCATCGTACATTTGCCACATCATCGTTTCACCAACGCTAATGTTCGCAGATTCATCGTACGAAACAACGACCAACTTCTTACCGGCAAAGTCATACAAATCAAGTCCGACTACGTAATCGTTGATTGCAGGTGCAGCATGCAAATATTGATTGATCTTTTCAGACAAATTTGCATCAGTCGCATTGGCATACGAACCATGGCTAAATGATTGGCGAATAGTGTTAATTGCACTAATTAGAATGTTATTCATTTTTATGACGTCCTTACTCTCGTGTCTTAAATTCTTAAATGTCGATAACGAATTTAACGAGTGCCGACGTGTTTACTTTTTTAACGTGTACACAGCATCGACACTATGCTGCGCATCCACCAGGTTGTTCAGAACGCATGTTGGGAACCCTCCACTTATTTTTTGCAAGTGTTATTATGCGCTCATTTAAACGTTTTAACAAGATGCAAGTTACCTTATTGGTATTGACCAATCAGTCGCTTATCAACGATCTGCCAAACATCAGTCGCCACATCAGCCACAAACTGTTCATCGTGCGAAACGAACAGTACAGCTTGTTTGGTCTCTTGCAGATATGCCGTTAAGGCTTCTAAGGCTGGAATGTCCAAATAATTGGTTGGTTCATCTAACACCAACAGCTCACTCGTCTGTAGCAATGCTTTTACTAAAGCCACACGGACTCGTTCACCGCCACTCATTTGACCAACCATTTCATTGACCTGCATCAAGCGAATCCCCATTGCACCTAAGAAATTACGGGCTACCTGTTCAGACTCGGTGCTGGTCATCATAACATTTTGTAGTGCCGTTTTCGTCGTATCTAGCTGACTTAAATCTTGGTTAGCCACGCTTACTCGCAGATTGTCAGCATGCGTTACGCCGGGTGCTCCTGATAACAAGTGCTGAATGAGCGTTGATTTACCAGACCCATTCGGACCAACAATTGCCACATGGTGCCCGGTTTCAATTTTGAATGTCACATTCTCAATCAAAAGATTATCTGCTTGCGAAACCGTCAAATTCAAGGCGGTCACAACTGGCTTACCCGATCGAACATTCAGTGGATTTTGTAACTTTAGTTTAGTCGCATCAACCGGCTTCTCAACCTTGCCAAGACGTTCAATGCGACTATTCAACGCTTTCTTTTGTTGTGAAAACCCTTTTTCTACCCCATTTAACCCAGATTTCATCGCCTCAATTTCAGCGTGACTGTGCTTGTGGGGGTTAATTTTCTTTGCTCGAGCCGACTTTTCACCCGCTGTTTGCGCTCGCTGAGCTAATCGTTTCTTTTCGTTTGTGACTTGCTTATAGTCTTGCATCTGAGCACTTCGTTTTGAGGCAGTGGCAGCCAAGTAGTCATCATAACCACCATTGAATGCGGTAACGATACCATTTTCAAACGACCAAACGACAGTCGCCACCTCACGCAAAAAGGCACGATTGTGCGAGACGACAATCACCAGTCCCTTAAACCGATGAATAGTATTCACCAGCCATTTGTGATGATCAACATCCAAGTGCGAAGTTGGTTCGTCTAAGATTAATATATCAGGGCGTTCTGAAATAGCTTGGCGAATCAAACGTTGCGTCATTTCACCACCAGACTCACCCACGATGTCATTAATTTGTGGCACTGTCGCCACATATCCCGGTAAATTAATCCGACCAGTATAATCCGTATCAATACCCTGCAACATGTTGAGCAGCGTAGTCTTACCAGCACCGTTTTCACCAACAATCGCAACAACGCCTGCGGTCGGAATGGTCAGGCGATCAATCTCAAACAGCGTTTCACCATCGATAATCTTTACAACATTTTGAATTTGCCCTTGTAACATAAAAGCCTCCAATCTCACCACAATGAGACTGGAGGCACTCTAAAAAGCATGTTCATTAAACACGCAGAAGTCCACACTAAAACCAATCTCATTGATAACTTTCTATCATTATGAAATCAGCTTAATTGCGCAATGGACCTTACCCCGTGTTCTTTTAGTAAGTGTAGTATGACAGAAGCGTTAGTCTTGGTCAAGTTTAACAACTTAACGCTGACTAATCTGACGTGAAAGATGCACACCATGTTTGGCGATATAAAATGCCCAACTGAAGCTATGACGAACCCGCCAAAAAGTCTTATAAGGCTGTTCAACGTCTTCAAACCGCACAAGCTGCCAACCGCCCTTTTTGCTCCACCCTGCAAACACATCTGAAAATTCAATCATCAATTGATACCGGTTAACATGATCAAATTCATTAGAGACTAGTTGATTGTCTTCGTATGTCATCCAGTAGCTATTTAATTCTTGTAATGCCGTTTTTGCTTTATAAAACAACCAGCACCAGCTTGCGATTGATACGGGTAATAGCCACAACATCAGCGTTCCAAACAAATTAAAGACGTAAACAAAGCTCGTTAAATTTCGATGCGTATCCAACATAGTCAGAAATGCTAATAGCACCTTCAATATAACCACAGCACCAACCACTCTTGCCGATCGACGCCAAACGGAACCTATCCAAAAACGCTTTGCAGTTGTGACTTCATTTAACTTATTGATCAATAGCTGATATTCATTGTGCGTGTAGACGCTTTTATCCATATGCTCACTTCCAATTTCTCTTTTCTTGAAAGTTAATGATAAGCAATACGCATGAAGAAATTGTGTCCACATCCTCGTCACAACAAAAAAGCCGGTCACAACTACCGACTTCACATAATTTATCTTAATCACATAGCGTGATCACCCCATAAGTTTGTACGTCTTGACCCTAAGCTCGCTCAGTTGGGTTAGCCAGCAAAATTTTGGATATTGCTGAACACGCCAGACCTTGATGATGTTTTGCTTTTATTCATTCTTTTGTCCCATGAATTGATGCACCATGGCGTTCATCTCTACCAACGACACATCCATCCCTGAAACCAACCATTCCCGCCACATTGCGTACACACCGGCTCCTACAAACTTCAAACGATATTTTTCGGCAATGGATTCTGCCTCGGATGCAAATATCTCTTCCAATCCTGTTGTAAATAAATCAACAATCAAATTTTCATATCCTTGATTGATTGCCAACAAAATATCAGCAGACGTGTCCTGGAAAAACACTCCCACTCGTGCCAACTTATCCTCACCATGGTACTGTTCTAAATCAGTGAACAACCGATGAAATCTCGGTTCATAATACCCAACCAACACAGCATTCAAATCGTCAAAATGACGATAAAATGCCATCCGACTGACACCCGCCCTGTCAGCTACCTGACGAACGGAAACTTTCTCAAGCGGTTGTTCATGCAATAATTGCATGAGTGCAGTAGTGATAAAGATCTTAGTTTCATTCTTTTGTTCTTGTGCTAAGTTTGTCGCTGCCATAACACATTCTCCTTTTTGTCACGCATGCCCCATTTTTAGTTGGCATTCTACATTCCGCATTGTATCCTGTTATCACTGACGTATCAAGTGTTATGCCAGCTCTTAGAAAAGGAGATATGTGAAAATGCAAAATGAACGAGAACTTGTCCTAGTAACTGGTGGCTCAGGTTATATCGCGGTAAACATCATCCTACAACTACTCGAAAAGGGTTATGCAGTCCGCGCAACATTGCGTAATATGACACGACAAAACGAAGTGAAGACGATGTTACGAAATGGTGGCTTATCAAATTTTTCGGACTTAACTTTCGTACGGACCGACTTATCTAGTGATGAAGGATGGACAGCAGCCATGAAAAACGTCACCTATGTTATGCACGTGGCTTCTCCTACTCCAGCAACAACTATGCAAACTAAAGATGAAATCATTCAACCTGCCGTTGACGGTGTTTTACGCGTATATCGAGCAGCTAAACTAGCTGGTGTAAAACGAATCGTGCTAACATCAGCATTCGGTGCAGTGGGCATGGGAACGACGAAGTCAGGTCCATATACTGAAGAGGACTGGACCGACATCACCAACACCGAACACCCCTATCAGATTTCAAAAACGGCAGCCGAACGTGCAGCCTGGCAGTTTATCGCAGAACATGGCGGCGACATGGAAATGACTGCGATTAATCCAGTTGGCGTCATGGGTCCTATTTTGGGTAAAGATTTCTCACATTCAAATCAGACGGTTCGCCAAATGCTAAGTGGCGAGATGCGTCGCGTGCCAAAACTATCTTCTGGTTACGTAGACGTTCGTGACGTTGCGACACTACATATTCTAGCGATGGAAAATCCCGCCGCAAATGGCGAGCGTTTCTTGGCTACTACTGGGGAAACTCTTTCAATGGCAGAAGTTGCTGGTATTTTGAAAAAGCATTTTGGTGTGAGGGCTAATAAAGTATCAACTAAGGAAATTCCAAACTGGCTACTGCGTTTGATTGCCCACTTAAGTTCGTCATCTCAATTAAAAATGGTTGCAACATTGCTTGGCAAAAACATGGCCACCACCAACCGAAAGGCCGCGACTTTGTTGGGGTGGCACCCACGTGCAGCAGAAACAGCGATTGTTGCCACTGCTCAAGGCTTGATAGAACAACAAATTGTTTAGTGTTAAAAACCACGTCTCGGATTTTTCCCTGACGTGGTTTTTAACCGTATAATTTTGTGATGCTCACCGTGATATAGAACGAAAAAGGAACCAACCCGCAAGCTGATTCCTCAAAAAAATTATTATCTTAATCGCAGTACAAATGAACAGCTTGCTTAGCTGCATCTACCGTTGTTGCATCTGGATTCCCGTAGACGTGAATGGGATCAACCGGCACTTCTTCGCCATCGACCACTTTGTAGCCAGTAAATCCTACTGAATCGCTAGTTGCATCGAAATAGTAACCGCCGTGACCCTTATCCGCCAAAACCCATATTTGACTATCTGAATAATCCTTAAGCATCCAGTCCAAACGCTCAATGGTGTAATCAACACCATATTCTTTTGCTTCCAAAACTAATGCACGTTCAGTTGGATTAGCAGGCAAAATATCGACAACATTCGGACTATCTGTTGCACTCACTTGACTTGATTGTGTGGCATATGTAAACATCCCCATCGCTGCAACTGATGCCAATAATACTTGTTTAAACATAAAATTCTCCTTTGTGTTCCCCTATGAAATATATTCCCACAAAGGTTTGAAAAAAATACGTCTATCACTTAGTAAGCGCATCACTCTCAGCCAACATTCCCAAGATTTCCTGCTCCGTTAAATCAGTATCATTAACGTTAATCGTTACCCAATGTTGCTTATTCATGTGATAACCACGGTCTACACCACGTGTTTTAATCATTTCGTCCACATGATCAGGTGACAGCTTCAAAGACAAGTACAAAACACCCTCACGTTCAAAAATCATCGCCGTAATTTTGTCGCTGCCATTATGCTTCATGACTGTCCAAACAATCTTTTCATGTGATGTGGATTTATTGAATGGATAGGTTTCGTGAGTTGCAGAGTGTTCGTATACAAGGTCAATCAATTTTTGTTTATCATACATGTCAGTCACTCTCCAAATGGGTTTTATTTTACCTTATCAAAGCGTCTGTCATTTGGCTAACTCTATTTTTCATCCATTTATATGATGCTATCCCTTTACACAAAGTCGTCGAACTCAAATTCGACTATAGCCTCTCGTATTGATTTACCATCCGGCAAAACATACGCTAATGCCTGCTCAGGGGTCTCAAAAAACACTTGTAAATAATTTCCCTTATCAAACTCCCAAAATGATCCAAACGGAACAATATCTTTTTCTTGTTGCATCTTTTCAGGATGCCAAGGGTTATTGTACGAACTCTCCATGCCGTGATAAAAAAATGTTGCTTCTCCGTTATACGAAAGCGACTCCCTCAATTCATCAACCGTTACAGTAAACAAGCCATTTGCTAAATCTTTCATAGTTATATATTCTCGTCTACTTCAAAAATGATTTCATCTCCGACCTCAGCCTTAACACCCAGAACTAGCGCATTATAAACTGGCTTTGGATCGAACATCGGTATGCTCTTCACGTGTACAATTTTGCCATTCAAACGAACTGCTTGACCAATCTTCGTGTCCTTCGGTAAGTCTTCATCTAAGGCAATCAGCGTCAAATCCCTAACTGCAAATACATCAATAACTTTTGCCATACCGCCCTCCAATAAAACTATCTGTTATGCGTATACCAATCTACTTTGCTTCAGATGGAACAAACTGGGCTGATAACCAATCAGCTATTAGTAACATCGTGTCTTCTGAATTCTCGGTTTGAATCATGTCAAAAATGAATTTCTTAGCAACTTCATCATAGTCATCGCCCAACGGTTGATGCCCATTCTGCTGCAAGAAATGCAAAGCCACTAATCCCGCTGTCCGCTTGCTACCATCAACGAACACCGGCGTCTTAATAATCTGTTGCATCATATAAGCTGCTTTTAGCCAAACCGTCGGATAAACTTCTTGCCCAAATACTATCTGCTTTGGTTGCTCAATCACAACTTCAAATGCACGTGGTGATTGAATGCCAGCATTTCCACCTAATGCCTCTACTGCATGCTTGTTCAACGCAAGCAATTCATCTCGGGTTAAGTAATGCGTTTCTTCCATGACAACTATCTCCAGTCACTAATATCTCGAATACACATTATATCCAGCTTCAGGTTTTTCAAGGCAACATAAGTCAGATTAAGTCAGATTAAGAATGTTATCTTGTTCAGTGTAGTCTCACTTCCTCATAGACCCACTGCGCCGTTCGTTCGTGAAGAACTCTATCATGATCGACGAATTTGAAGTCATACTGTTTTAAAACCATTACACCAAAAAGCTTTTTATCGTACACAGTACCAAAATAGCTTGTTTCACCAAGCGTGGCCGTTCTGTAAGTCATCACTTTATTTTCCTGATTAACAGTTGATACATTACTTTGTACTAAGCCTTGCTTTTGATACAAAAACATCATGACAACCAGAAAAAATATGCTAAACACAATCTTATAAAAAAGCGGTCTGATGCAGATTAATACCGCTATGCCTGTAAGAATACCAAACCAGAACCATCCAAGTTTTAAAACTAACCAAAACTGCAGAGTACCATCAGTTATAACAGTCGGTGCGAACAACACTAGAAATAGTATTGCAATGAACTTTCGCACGTTAATTTTTCTTGTAGCAGTATTCCTGCGCTTACCATTATCATTCATGCCACATATCGTATCTGATAATTGATTCAAGAACAAGTAAAAAAAGGACGATTGCCCGCCCTTAAATTATCAGTTTAGTCCTTGACCACTGATTGAACCTACCTGTCAAAAGTTACGCCCGCGCCAGAAACAGACCTGATTGCTCTGTTATTTTATGACAACACAAGTCAATCAGATTTCTTCGCATCCTCACGCAAATGCTTGTGATAGAGTACCGTTCTCGCGATTGGCTGGGCAATCAATGCCTCGACTGCAAATGAAATGGCGAAGTTGCGAGGCCACTTGTAAAAGAACTGTGTAATTGGATCCATAGAAATGCGCAACGTCCCAATCCATGTACCGACCACCGTTAAGACGACAGACATTAACAAAACATTCATCAATGTATTCACGATAATTTGCGCATTGAAACTATCATCAGGCTTAACAATTAAATTTTTCAACGCTTGTGCTGGACGATTCGTTAGCAAGACCAAAATGACCACCGCCACCCAAATAAACGGCAGCACACGCAGGACATCAAACCAAACTTGCAAACGGAAACCCGCCTCAAAAAATGTAATTAGCGGTGCGATAATATTTACCGAGATAATAGAAACAATCGCCAAAAACAAGGCGAATTCCTTTGCAGTGCGTGGTAAACGCATATATAAATCCATTCTTCTAACCTCTCCCGTGGCGAAAACAAAAACAGCCCAGCCACTATTATTCCAGTGACTGAGCTGAACAGTTATACGCTCTAATATGATATACAAGTAGCCTACCATAATCGCGAACATTTTTCTAACGATAAACCCCTTGTACTTATTAACGATTCCCGAAGACAGTCCGCATAGTTGCTTACATCATCTTCGTTTTTAGATTAATTGATACAAACTTTCCCATCACATTCAAAAGCTTACTTGCTCCTGGATTCAACAACATCTTGATTTCTAGAAGTAACAATAACAGTATTGCCTTTATCTAATAGCGCTTTTGCAATCGCCAAGCCTTTTTCATTCCCTCAGCACCGCATCAAACTTAGCCGTAGGTGACGAAAATCGAACTGTGATTCCCTTCTCAATCATGAGAATCTCCTTCCTGAGTGCAAAATAAAAACGCCCAACATCACTGTTAAGCGTTAGTGAAACATTAGACTTCTTGAGCCGTCGGACGAATAATCATATCCGTAATTGACACGTGCTTTGGTTGATCTACAACATACGCCACTGCATTGGCAATATCTTCTGGATCCAACACATTCATACGCATTTCTTCTTGTGAGACATGCTTAAACATTTCATCCATCGCTGCTTGCATTTCAGGATTATCCAAAGTGCTCATCAACTCAGTTCCCACCGAACCTGGTGAAACAATCGTTGAACGGATACCATGCAAGCGCTCCTCTTGGCGAAGACCTTCCATGATAGCACGAACAGCATACTTTGTTCCGTTGTAGACAGCTGATTCAGGATAAACAACGTGACCAGCAACAGAGTCGGTTGTGATAATCAACCCATCATTTTGTTCTTGCATAATTGGTAATGCAGCTGCAATACCATGCAAAACACCCATAATGTTAATGTTGATTTCCTTTTCCCAGTTTTCAAACTTTGCGTCTGCCAATTTTTCACGTGGCATGATACCAGCATTGTTGTACAAAACATCCAAACGGCCAAACTTTTCTACGGCTAGGTCAATCAAAGCCTTAACTTGATCCTTATCCGTCACATCAGTTGCTTGATAAATAACGTTATCGCCACCAATTTCAGATGCAATTTCCGCCAAACGTTCCTCGCGTCGCGCCCCCAAAACCAACTTGGCTCCCTTTGAAGCAAGTAGCTTAGCGGTTGCAGCACCGATACCCGATGACGCACCTGCAATAACAACAACTTTATTTTCAATCGTCATTTTGTCACTCCTTTTAATCATATTTCACAATAAACAGTCTAAAAGATAATCCTTACATAAGGTAAACATCATCCGTACCGCAATAATAACATGTGCGGCCAGACCATTACCAATACCTTTGTTTTATGGTGAACTATAACAAAAAGTTATTATATGACTTTAGTCAGCCACCACCAACATTGACTTAATACTCTTACGATTTTGCATATCCTGGTAGGCCTGGTTAACATCATCTAACGCGTACGTATTTGTAAAGACACGTCCTGGATTGATATTGCCGTCCAACACCTCTTTTAGTAGAAATTGCTTATCATATGTCGTAACAGATGCCGAACCACCAGCGAATGCAATATTTTGGAAGAATGTATCCCCTAGTTGGTACTTGTGGTAGTGTGGTACACCAACTGCACCAATACGACCACCATTATGGAGAACACCAAAGGCTTGTTCGACAGCCGCTTCAGTTCCAACACATTCAAGAACAGCATCTGCACCGCCACCAAGCACTTCGCGTACCTTAGCAATTCCTTCTTCACCACGCTCAGCCACAACCGCCGTTGCGCCCGATTGCAATGCCATTTGTTGACGATCTTCATGTCGACTCATCATTACAATTTGTGAAGCTCCACGCATCTTAGCAGCGATAACCGCACATTGCCCAACTGCACCATCGCCAATAACAACCACCTTATCACCTGGCTTAACATTGGCAGAACGTGCAGCGTGGTAACCAGTCGGCATCACATCTGCTAACGTCAACAATGACTTAATCATTCCTTCAGAATAATCCGATGGTTGACCCGGAACCTTGACCAGCGCCCAATTAGCATAGTGGAAGCGAATGTACTCAGATTGGAAGCCGTTTGACCAATTTGTTGGCGCCACGTGACGATCACACGTGCCATCAAAACCAGCCCGACAAGCATCACATTCACCACACCCATGTGTGAAAGGCACAATCACAAAATCGCCAGGCTGCACTGTTGTAATCTCAGATCCAACTTCCTCTACAATCCCAATTGCTTCGTGACCATCGTTCACTGAATGCTCTGGCTTTTCATCCCCATTAGCGTACGCCCAAAGGTCAGATCCACAGACACAAGCACGAACCACCTTGATAATGACATCATCCTTGTTCTCAATCACTGGCTTATCGACTGTCTGTACCGACATTTGCCCTGGCTTTTCAAAAATTGCAGTTTTCATAAAATCACCCCTCTATATCATTACTACTTCAAAAACATACCATTCATTAATGTATTATTGATGATTTACTTTTCACTATGAAATGAAATTTAGACTATCACCCCAAAATAAAAAGGCTTTATCAGCCCTTTATCTTTTATCTCCATAAATCAACAATTGAAAGTACAAGCAACAACGAGATTGCCAGATTGAACACCCTATAATGCTTTTTATACACACCATTAATTGCTTGTCCCAAAATCGTCCACGTAAATGTTCCAAGACTTCCGATCAAGACCATTAACACCAGTCGAACTGAAATGTGACCCCAAATCCCGGCCAATGTGAACGCACCCAAACCTGTAATGAAATACAAATACACTTTAACGTTTGTCATTTGAATCAAAAAGCCGGTCATAAAACCACCCGCTTCTTCATCTTCACTACCAGGCACGCTAATAAGTACGTGATACGTCAAATATGCCAAATACAAACTTCCAACGACCTTCATCACTAATACGAACGTTTCATTAGACTGTATCCAGCTCGCAAAAATGGATGCAAGTGCCCCAATAACAACCAGGCCACCTAGCATACCCAAGTTTAAGGGAACGCTCTTTTTAATGCCATGATTCTGACCTGAAACCATCGCCATAATTGTATTAGGCCCCGGGGTAAACGACATCACAAAAACAAATATCAAAAATGAAATCATAATAGCTCCTCTAATCTAATTGCAAATGCAATAAGTTTCCTAACATATTATCAGAAGATAATTGCAAATGCAACTTGTTTATCATAAACTAATTTAAAGGAGGAACGGCATGTTTAATACAATCAGACTTATTGGTACTATCACTAGATCAATTCAAGTTCAAAGCAATAAGAAGTTCTCACCACTTGGACTAGGAAATAACGCATTTTTGTATATTATTCGAGCTATTGAAAATCCAGGTATGTTTCTCGGCGAACTCGCTGACGCACTAAGCATCGACCGTTCAACTGCATTCCGCAGCATAAAAAAACTAGCAAAGAACGGGTACCTCGACTTGAAATCAGATGTTCACGACGGTCGCCTACAGCGGGTATTTCCAACACAACTCGCGAAAGATATTTACCCAGAACTATTCGAGTTTGAAAAATCGCAATCAAAACATTTATTGGAAAAATTATCTAAAGATGAGCAAACGGAACTGTTACGTCTGCTCGAAAAAACCCAGCATTAACACTTTACTCAGTCGGTCAATTTGACCGACTTTTTTAATAATAATATTGCAATCCTTCTCGATTTTTCTCAAACGCCACGAACGCATCTAATCGGATATATTCACCGATATACATAAAAAGGATTGCACCATCAGATGCAATCCTCTCCAAAAATCATTTTCACCTAGTTTCGGTGAACTATTATGACACGAACGGCCATAAACGCCGGTCTAATAGGCTTCTTATTAATCGTTACGGGTGTTACCCTTTTCGTCGTGGATGGCACGGATCTTACCGTCGTTCTCCAAGTGACCAGTTCCCGTGTAAGGCTTTACTTCGTCAAAGAAGACACCCTTCTTTGCGTAGTGGTCAAGCAATTCTTGACGTGATGCCTCGAAACGTGGTGGCAAAGCGAACGTCGTACCCAAGTCGAACAATGATTCGTCCAACGTGAATCCTGGGTTTGTCGTAGCCAACTCAACACGGTTTCCACCAGGCTCAATGAAGTATGCTGAACGGAAGTATCCACGGTCGATAAAGACTTCGCGCTTGTAACCCAAAGCCTTGGCACGCTCCCAGAAGTACTTCAAGTCTTCTTCTGACTCAACGCCCAAAGCGTAGTGGTCAGTTGAACCCTTACCGAAGCGTGAGTTAGGTGCATCTTCAGCCGTTTGAACCAATTCGATAGCTTCAACGCCTTCCAAGTCGATGATGTTACCCTTAACTGGGATTTCCAACAAGTCTTCAAAGAAGCGACCAGTTGCAGCAACATCTGGCACGTGCAATTCAGCACCGATAACACCAGTGATTTGGAATTCAGCAGGAACATCTGACATGTAGTTAATGTGCCAGTCGAAGTTCTTACCTTCAGTTTCTTGCATACGGATTGGCAAGTCTTCGTAATCAGCCGTACGGATACGTCCCATTGCGTCAACTTCAGCCTTCAATCCCTTTTCAGCAAAACGGTCCAACCAGTATTGCGTCGATCCTTCAGGAATTGAGTAGTGAATTCCTGAGAAGAACATCTTACCGTCAGTGCGGTCGCGCAAGTCGTCAATTGGGAAGAACGTGATAACCGTTCCTGGTGTTCCCATAAAGTCACCGTAGTAAACGTGACGGTTCTTTGGGTTGGCTTGGTTAACTGAGTTCTTGATAAAACGCATTCCCAATACGCCAACGTAGTAATCTGCATTCAACTTGGCATCGCCAGTCAACAATGAAATGTGGTGAGTCTTCATAACTAACAACCCTCTTTTATCTGTTTCAATATTTTTTGTTTATTACTTTATGTGAGTATAATACCCAACCTGCTAAAACTTTGCACGTAAAAAGGGGCGAATTCGAACACAAATTAAAAAGTCCTACTCTCGCAATCTGAATTGAGTAGGACTTCTATACTATTAACATATTTGGGGTATATTGATAGTTTTTAATTCTTGTCGTACTTCATTTCTGAAATAAAGTACCATGAAAGCAAAACAAAGGCGATGGTTGGCACAATGAATGAGAATTGCATTGAACCAGAGAAGTCAGAAACCAACCCTTGGAAGAATGGCCAGACGGCACCACCAATAATCGCCATAACCAAGATCGCACCGGCAGTTTCCGTGTACTTCTTATCTGTCACGTTATCAAGGGTGTGCGCGTAAATCGTTGGCCACTGTGGACCAAAGAAGAAGCTGACCAACACAGCAGCATAAACAGCTAACATACCGTGTCCGAATGTTGTAACCAACAACGTAATCGTTCCAAGCACTGAGTAAACACTCAATACTGAGGCCACCTTGAACTTGCTCAAGAACCAAGTTGCAACCAGCTTACCGATGAACCACATGGCGTATGAGTAAACCATGAACGTTGTCGCATCGGCATCACTAATGTTGTGGTTCAAATCAAGCGCCAAACGAATGGTGAATGACCAAACCGTTGTTTGCATACCAACATAGATAAATTGCGCCAAGATTCCCTTCTTGTAGCGGAAATTACCAGCCAAGTACTTGATTGTTTCCATCAATGAAACGCTTGGCGTGTTGGTTGCTGCCGTGTCATCACCAGCAGCAACTGCAGGCTTTCCACTTGGCATCTTCGTAAAGGCCAAAACAAGCAAGACAACAACAAGTACCGCAATGATGTACTTGTATGGTTGCAATGTTAATTGCAACATCTTCTCACCATAAGCAATGCGTTCTGCACCGTGCATACCGGCCATCTTCGTTGCCAAGTTGCCACCAGTACTGAAAATCATGTACTTACCAAGCAAAATACCAGCGATGTCTCCAAGTGGCGTCAATGCAGCGGAAATATTCAAACGCACATTCGCCAACTTCTTAGGGCCAAGCATTGAACTGAATGTATCACATGACGTTTCCAAGAATGACAAACCAATGGCAATCGCAAAAATAGCGACCAAGAACATTGAATAAGTTGCCACGCGTGAGGCTGGGAAGAACAAACCAGCTCCGATAATGTAGGCAATCAATCCCAACATAATGGCGAACTTATATGATGTCTTCTTAATGACAATTGAGGCTGGAATGGCAATCAAGAAATAACCACCATAGAACGCAGATTGCACAAAGGCCGTTGACGCATCATTCAATTGGAAGACCGTCTTGAATTGTGTGATCAAAATGTCATTTAGACTTGCGGCAGCTCCCCACATTGGGAAAATCAAAGAAATAACAATAAATTGAAAGAGTGGTGTCTTACTCAAGTAACCGTCAGACAATTCATTAATGTGCTTCGTAAAAGGACGCACAGCAGTTGCATTCGTATTATCCATTGTTACCACCTAAAAAATAACGCCACTGCGTAAAATAATATTCGCGAAAGGATGTGACTCACCGGTACGGATAACCGCACGTGTGTTGGCCAGCTCCTTCTTGAAGTCTTCGTGTGAAATAAATGTCACCTCAACATCCGGCAACACCTTCTTAATGGCAGCCAATTGTTCTGGATTAGCCGTCTTAATTTCTTCGGCCAGCGTAATGCCTTCGACTTCCAATTCAGTCAAGACAGTCTCCAACACCGTTTGGAATGTTGGGTCTTGCAATTTAACTGCTAAATCAATCTTTTCAGTGCCCATTGGGACTGGCAAACCAGCATCCCCAATAGCCAACGTGTCCTTGTGCCCCATTTGAGCAACAACGGCTGAAATTCTTGAATTCAAAATACCAGTCTTTTTCATACTATTGATATCCTTTCCGATAAATAATGTTAGTAAATCGTTTTACAAGATGTAACAATACGCCCATCGTGCCACGGTTGGCGTAACACACCGCATACTTGTGAAAAAACATTCAAACTTTTTAATCATTTTAATTATCGAAAAAGAAACGACTCACACCGATATTTTCAATTCATAAACGACACGATTTAATTTGAAAATAAAAGTTACATCATGTATTTTGTCTACCATTCAGATATACTGTCAGTAATTAAAAATATATCGAGGTAAACAAAAATGGATTACAAGATCGAATCTAATATGCAGTTCCCATTGGTGAGCTATGACTTGTTGCCCCATGAAACTGTGCGCATCCAAAGTGGTGCCATGGTTTATCACACTGGCGATACTGAACTTAAAGGTCGTTTGAACGCAAACGGCGGTTCAGGTATCGGTAAGTTGATTCGTGCAGCCGGTCGCTCAATGGTTAGTGGTGAATCAGTCTTCATTACGGAAGTTACGGCTGGTTCTCAAGGTGGTGAGTTGGCCCTCGCGCCTAACGTTCCTGGTACGATTCAAGCCTTGGAAGTCACTGCCGATAAGAACTACTACTTGAACGACTCAGCCTTCCTTGCAATGGACGGGACGGTGCAATACTCAATGGAACGCCAATCATTGGGTCGTGCCTTCTTCGGTGGTCAAGGTGGTTTGTTCGTCATGAAGACGAGCGGTGAAGGCACATTGTTGGTGGCTGCATTTGGATCAATTAAGGAAATTGATTTGCAAGACGCCCACGACTTCACCATCGATAACGCCCACGTGGTTGCCTGGGAGACATCATTGAACTATGACATTCACCTTGAAGGTGGCGGTGTCATTGGGTCAATCGGCACTGGCGAAGGTATCGTGAATACCTTTAATGGAACCGGAAAGATTTTGATTCAATCATTGAACATCGAAAACTTTGCGAATGTCCTTAAGCCTTTCATGCCACAACCATCATCAAATTAATGACAGCAAAAAAGACGACGCACATGCGCCGTCTTTTTTCATAGCGAATCATTTAAACGTGACTATCACTTAATTGCGTTCCAGCATTAATGTGCTGAAAACGCTAGTCAGTTCGTTGTCGCTTTTTTATTTGATTATTGATTCGACGGCGATCATCGCGTTCCCACCACCACATGTCAATCCATATGATTAGGTAGATAAACAACATGTACCCAACCTCGAAGTGAACACCCAATTTGTTAGCTTCAAAATACCAATTCGCTAACAAAACAGTGGATATTGTTAATACAAAATGCAATAAGAAAAGTTGGTAAAAAGCGATATCCAGGTATCTGAATAGCGCCGAGTACAAGCCGATAAACCCACTCATTATAAGAATAGCGATAATTTCTGAACGTTTCAAAGTGACTTGAGGACCGACGAAGATAATCGAAATCATCATGACCAGTGATCCAATTAAATCGCCGATAACCCACCGGCGAATCATATCAATTAATATTTTCATGTTGCCCTCCTATAACCCCAAGTGTCGCTTGAGTTCTGGCAAATAACGTCGACTGACATCTATCTTAATGCCTCGTCGCATAACCGCCACCATGCTACCGCTGAAACCAGCTTCTAGCGATAGCAAGCCGTCTAAATTAATGACATTCTGCTTAGAAACTTGTACAAACAGACTCGCATCTAATTTTTGGAGAACCATTTTCAGTGTGCCATGGGCAACCAAGGTTTCGTCATTTGTATAATATGTTAACGTCTCACCTGTCACCGAAATAGCAATAATATCATCAAAATTTTTTAACATCGTCCGATCCTCAGTTGGAATCGCGATTCTGCGCTGTGTTGTGTCTTGTTCAACCAACTGCACAATATGTGCAACATCAGACGAAAGTGTCGCTGCTTTAATAACAAGCTCATCCGCTGCCATTGTTTGATCCAACTCTACCCGAATCTTCATATCATATTTGAATCCCTTCTACGTAATACGGCAACGCCCAAAAATGCAGCATAAACAAACAAAAACGCTGCAACGATGAGCACCAACACGCTGAATGATTCGAGCGTAACGCGATTAATTGTGAACGTCAATCCCAGTAGGTCTTTTATGTCGCTAGGCAAACTTGATTGTGGTATTAAAACCTGCCTAAACAATGTCGACACATAAGGCGCCGGTGTAAGACCAATAATATTCTGGGCACCACGACTCAAAGTCCCTACTGGAATATAGACAGTCGTAAAGAATCCAGCCGCGGTTCCAATAATTGAGCCTATACGCCCTAAAGTATCACTATTTTTTACTGGTAATGTTAACAAAGCGTTTAGTATCACCCATAAAACACTAGTAAATAAAATCAAACCAACTGTGTGTCCTATTTGCGCTGATGACAAAGTGATTTGATCAACACTAGCAAAGTAACTAAATATCACGATAAACACCATCAGTTGCATCAAAACGCCGATAATGTACGTGGAAATCAAATAACTCAGCCGAATTTTAACTTTTGACACGCCACTAACTAAGAAATCAGCAATCGTACCCGATTCTAAGTCCCTGACAAACAAACTCATTCCTGTAAAAGTTGTTGTAATTCCTGCAACTGCAATGGTTCCTGATAGCAACCAAAAATCTAAAACGGCCTGTCCGTTGACTACGTGCGTGAAGTTTTGTTCTAAATTGTGTTGCAAAAATACCAAATACAAAATAAATGAAATCAACGCTCCTAATAATGACATGAATACGTTGCTGGGCGAACCGAAATATAAGGTTAATTCCCTACGAACTAGACTAAGCATGGGTATCCTCCTTCACCAAACTGACGAAAATATCGTCCATCGTGACAGGGCGATAATCGAAATCATTCCAAGTGGGTTGGTTGCCTAAAATTCGCGGCACCTCATTTGGTAACACACCAGAAAATGTTTGCGCGGTACCGTCAGCCAAGTTAACAACCAGTCGACGCTGTGTAAAACGCGATTTCAGCTCCTGGCGTGACAAAGCTCTCGTGACTCTTCCTGACTGCATCATATAAACAAAATCTGCATCTTCGGCTTCTTCAAGATAATGTGTCGTTAACAAAACAGCCATTCCCATCTCTGAACGTAAACTGTGAATTTGTTGCCAGATTAACTGACGTGTCTGAATATCAAGCCCAGTGGTCGGCTCATCTAAAATTAATAGTTCTGGCTTTCCCAACAACGCGCGCACGATATCCACCTTGCGCTTCTCACCGCCCGACAGTACACCGTACTTCTTTCGTAACAAGCTATCCTCTAACTCAAATCTTTCTAGCAAATCCTGTCGCCAAACGTTATCAACATCAGAATATAAGGCTTGCCTGAACGCCAAATTTTTTTCAACCGTCAACCGACTATCCAAGATACTTTGTTGAAATACCACGCCGATTGGCTTTTGCAGACCCGATTTAACTTCACCACTAGTCGGTGACAACAAACCTAAAATCATTTTAATCGTCGTTGATTTACCAGCACCGTTAGTTCCTAGCAATGAGACAAATTGACCCGCCGCAATTTCTAGATTTACTAGCTCCACGATGTTTTTACGGTTTATTGTTTTTGTTAAGTCCTTCAATTGAATTAACATATTGCTAACTCCTTTTTATTTGATGGACTAATATTACCCAATTATTCAATGGCAAAATCACTATTTTGGATAACAGGTTAAAATTCACGGGTAACTTGCTTAAAAGTATAGATAATTGTACATATCATCTAATGGGTACAATGAAGCCATTTAGACGCAAAAAGACGGAACCAGCTACGGTTCCGTCTTTTTTAACGCTTAATGCGACTGAAAATTGAGACACCAATTACTTGTACAACAACAATCAACACTGCCATTGGCAAATACGTCGTTTCACCAAACAACCCGACGATTGGTGACATCAAACCACCAAGGGCGTAACGTGCCAAACCAAGCAACGCTGATGCTGAACCGGCGTTTTCTTGCTGTCCTTGCATCCCCAACGCCGTCGTCAAGGAAATAATCCCACCAACCGTTGAGACAACGATGAACAATGGTGGCAAAATCATCCAAATTGACTTTGGCATAAAGGCAGTTGCTAACAACCACAAACCGCCAATAAATGCGACGCGGATAAACCACTTCAACGCTGTGTACTCACCAAACTTGGCTGCCCAGCGACCTGACATGCTCGACATGAACGCGATTCCTGCCCCGTTAATGGCATACACAATTCCGAATGTCGTCACCGACAAGCCGAAAATCTTTTGCAAGACGAATGATGATCCTGAAATGTAGGCAAACAAGGCAGCCGTCATAAAGGCTTGCGTCAACGCAAATAGTACGAATTGACGTTGCTTAAACAACTTACCGAACCCTGCCACAACAGATTGCTTTTCTTGTGGCGCTGCCTTTTCAGCTGGCAACGTCTCCGGCAATGAGAACAAGACCCCAGCGAACAAAAGCACACCTAGCACGGCCAAAACCCAGAATGTCATTTGCCAATCAGCCCAGGCAATGATGATACCACCGAATACGGGTGCCAACACTGGGAACACCCCATTAATCGTTTGGTTAATCGCGATTTGTTGCGTCAATGTCTTACCCGTAAACAAATCAGTAATTACGGCCAATGACAACACGATTCCGGTTGATCCAGCCAAGCCTTGTACCAAACGGAGAATGATTAGCACCCAAATATTTGGTGCAAAGACAATCGCTGCCGAACTCAACGCAAACGCAATGGTTCCCCACAACAATGGCTTATGACGTCCGATACGGTCAGACCACGGTCCGACAATCACTTGCCCTAGCGCCAACCCCAATAGTGACGCGGTAATCGTCACTTGCGCTAATGAAGTTGATGTGTGCAAATCTTGTTGCAACTCTGGCAACCCTGGCAAGTACAAATCCATGGCTAGTGGTGAGAACGCGCTCAAAACCCCTAGTAGGAATAGCTGTAGCTTTCCAATATTCTTTTTCATATCTTTCACCTTCAACTAAAAAACGACCCGCAACGAGCCGTTAAATTTCTATTACTAAGTATAGCCTTTCGCTTACTTTCACGCACTAACAAAGTGACTGATAAATAAGCCAGCGATGTTGAAATAGATAATAACTGACGTCAAATCAGACAGTGTTGAGATAAATGGTCCCGATGCAACTGCCGGATCCACACCAATCTTATCCATAATCAACGGAATAAATGAACCAGCCACATTGGCCACCAAAATGGCAACCCCCATGGCCAAACCAACTGCCACACCGAGTAGCAAGTTTGCTTTCCACACCCAGACAACCAAGAAAATGGTTATCCCAGCAGTCGTCCCAATCATGGCACCAATCAAAACTTCAGTTAACAACATTCGCAGCAATGAACTGGTTTCTTGCAACGCGATACGGCGCACTGACACGGCCAATGACTGCGTACCCGCATTACCAGCGGTTCCGGTAATCAATGAAATAAACACCGCCAAGATTGACGCTTGTTGCACCAGCCCATCAAATGTATTGATGACACTAGCCGTTCCCATCCCCAAGAAAATCAAGCCAATCAACCATGGTAAACGCTTCGTCGCCGACTTAAAGGGGTTTTCCTCCAGAGTGACGACGTCGACACCGGCCAAGCGTGAGTAGTCTTCGGCAGCCTCTTCATCAATAACGTCCACGATATCGTCAACCGTGATAATACCGACCAGCTTGTTCTCCACCACAACGGGCATTGACACAAAGTTATAATCGGCCATCAAACGGGCGACATCTTCTTGGTCATCGCTGGGTTCAACAGTAATCAAGTTCGTGTCCATGACATCCGAAACGCGTGCTTCATCCGGCCAAACAATCAACGAACGCAGTGAGATAACCCCGACCAAGGTTTCTTCGTCATCGACCACGTAGATATATGTAATTTGCTCGGCTTCTTGCGCAGCGCGCTTCACGGCCGTCATGGCTTGTCCAATCGTCAAATTCTGATTGATGGCCACGAACTCGGTTCCCATCAAAGAACCAGCCGTATCATCTTCGTAATTCAACAAACGACGAATTTCATCAGCATCCGTCTTAGGCATTAACGCCAAGTACATCGCCAATTCGCGCGGCTCCACTTCTTCCAGCAAGTCTACCGAGTTGTCGGTGTACATCTGGTTCAGCATTTGGGCCGCATAGCGTGGTGACATTTCTTCCAACAAGTCGTTCAAATCAACGTCTTCTGGCTCGATTTCGTCAAAGACCACCGCCAATTCCGTCGGCGTCAACCACTCAATGATTTGGTGACGTAATTGCGAAGGCAATGTCACATAAAAAACGGCCTGATCGTAACCGTGCAGTTCGTCAAAGCCGTCTAAGAACGCCTCACGCTCGCCATGTTCCAAATATTGAACCAGGTGGTGGGCTTGGTCGGACAGTTCATCACGCATCTCCTCTGTGATGTCTTCCATCATGTTATCTGCCATGAAACTATCCTCCCCAATCTATTTTTAATTTTCGTCTGGTGTCACTTGGAACCCGTCCAAGACATCAACGATATCTTGTGGTAGCGCACTTTGCACTGTGCGTTCCATTTGTGCGAATGGATCATAGAAGCGCAACCAGTAAGCGTGCAACGCTTGACGGGTAATACCTCGATCCATAGGACCACCATAAATTTCATCACCAATCAATGGGTGACCAAGGTACTTGAAGTGCACACGAATTTGGTGCGTACGACCCGTATGCAATTGCACGCGAACCAACGTTTGGTTACCAAAACGCTTCACTACCCAGTATTCCGTTTGTGATGGGCGCCCATCTTCACGGACCTCACGACGAATAAAATCATCATCCATACGGCCGATTGGCGCATCGATGAAGCCATAATCATCTTCTAAATCACCATCAACAATCGCATAGTAACGCTTGTCGACTGAGTGTGTTTGCAATTGCTTATCCAACAAGCCGTGTGCAAATCGGTGCTTGGCAAGCAAAGCAACTCCCGACGTGAATCGGTCCAAACGCGTAACCACGTGTGGCACCAAGTCTTCAGCGCCTGAACGCGCCAAATACCCCTTCACACGGTTAACCATGGTTGTCTCACGGTCAGCCTTACCAGGAACTGACGTCACGCCAGCTTCCTTCTCAACCACCAACCAGTTTTCGTCTTCAAACAAAACCGTGATTGGTAGATCAGACATTGCCACAACGTCGTTTGACTCTTCTGGTGGCATCACAATCGTGACCTTATCACCAGGCTTCACTTCATCAACGGTACGCACTTGCTTACCGTCTAGCAAAACTGAGCCACCACCGCGCTTCACAATTGAAAACATACGGTGTGACACGCCGCGTTGTGCCAAAAATGTCTTAATTTTCAAGGTCTCATCGCCTTGGTTTGTCCAACTAAATTGGGCCATTAGTTTACCTCCGTGCCGATGAAACTTGATTGGACACGATGCCAGAAATGCATGTGTCGGTACTCAGCAAATTGAATTTTTGTTTGGGCGACACGGAACTCAATCCAGTCGATGTTTGAGGCAATCTTGCTCAAGTGGTCGAAACTCAACGTCACAGCAGCGCCATCGTTTTCTAGTTGCACACGAATAACTTCGTGACTACCGATAATCAATGGTGAACCAAGTGTTCGGAAGACACGACTGTTAATTGAGGCGATTTCAGCCAATTGAATTGCTTCAAGACTTGGGTGCATCACAGCACCACCGATGGCCTTATTGTAGGCCGTTGAGCCAGTTGGCGTTGAAGCAGTTAGGCCATCCCCACGGAAGCGCTCAAATAGCTCACCTTGAATGTAAACATCCGCCACCAACGTGCCCAAAGGACGCTTAATGGCAGCTTCATTCAACGCCAACACGCGTTCTTCGCGACCATCCGTATAACGGACGCGCGCTTCCAACAATGGGTACTTCACCGTACGTGACTCTTCATCGGCCACCAGGCTATCAATAAGTTCATCAATTTCGAAATGTTGCCAGTCCGCATAAAAGCCCAAGTGACCCGTGTGCACACCAATAAAGCGCACAAAAGCCAATTGATCGGCATAATGGTGGAACGCACCTAGCAACGTGCCATCACCACCGACAGAAATCACAACATCTGGGTGCTCATCGTCAAAGACAATGCGGTCCGTGTTGCGCTCTGCTAATTTCTCTTTGAACAAGGCAACAACCGCTTTTGATTGTGCACCATTGTTACTATAAATTGCTAGTTTCATGCTAGTCGTCTTCTTTCCTGCTACCTGGATTAGGCCTCGGTATGATTGTCTAACCCATTGTGTAACTCTGAGAATAATTCGTCGACGCGAATGCTTAATTCAGCCACTTCACGCAACTTCTCAGTCATTTCTTCAGTATATTCACCGTCGTACTTGTAATTGATGGCGTGTTCAATGGTTGCCCACACATTCATTTGCATCGTACGTACTTGAATTTCGGCCAAAATCTTCTTTTCGCCAGTGATTGTTTGAACTGGATACTCAATCACGATGTGGTAAGAACGGTACCCGGATGGCTTGGCATTCGTTACGTAATCACGTTCTTCCAAAATTACCATGTCTTTGCGTTGACGCAGCAGATCCACAATCTTGTAGATATCTTCTGTGAACTGCGTCATGATTCGGACCCCCGCCAAATCTTCCATGTCTTGTTCCAAACGTTCTAGGTCGATGTGACGACGAACGGCTTTTTCCTCGATATTTGGAATGGCCTTAACACGTCCAGTCACAAACTCAACCGGTGTCTTCACACCAGCCAATTCAAATTCCGTGCGCATACCACGTAACTTGACCTTAAGTTCGTCCACAGCCTGAACGTACGGTTGTAGTAATTTCTCCCACTCAATCTGTGTCATGTCGTTATCCCCCGACTTTTTTCTCACTTCCTCTATTATAGCAAAATGACCAGCCTTTTTCCCGCTAATTCTTTGCCCTAAATACAAGACATTAGAAACAGATTTTCAGCATTTTAGCACCAAATGCGCTATGCTTATTACGGTTAAAAATTCACAGAACTTCCGCATCTCACGCAAAAGTTTTGTGACACTTGTTGCAATCGAGTTAAGAGTTGATGTTATTGCGAATTTTGGAGCGTACAAATTAGACAGCGCTCGGTGGAACAGGTAATATAATCGAGGATATGAAAAAGACATGCATTTTTTCATATCCATAAGAAAAGTTTTGGAGGTCGTGGCTCATTATGTTAGAGGTGTACCACTTCGTGAACCCACTTTCCGGTGACTGCTTAGAGACCGAAAAGAAACTAGCGACATACGTAGAACAATCAAATAAAAAAGTTGCCATGCAAATCATTCCAGTTGTGACGATGCAATCTGCTCGCCAAACTGCGATGGCGTCATCAAACTCATTGCACCCTTCTTTGCACGATTTGAACGTCGTATCACAAACACTTTATCAAGTGGCTGTTGATACCAAGGCGGCTCAATTCCAAGGTAAGAAAGCTGCGCGTGAGTACTTGATGGCTACCCAACAGGACCTATTACAGGGAAACGCCTATTCTGATGAATTGGTGATGCAAACTGTTAACGATTTGGCATTGGACCAGGAAATGTTTGTCGAGGATCGCAATAGCGACCTTGCCGTGCAAGCATTCCGCGCTGATCAAAACTTGGCAGCCGAAATGGGCGTTCGTAACTTCCCTGCATTGGTGGTTTACGACACTGATCGTTCTGAATATGCCGTCAGAACCGATGATTTTTCTGATGAGCACTTGACCCGACTTTTCTTGTCGGCAACTCGTCAGCGGCTAAGAGAATATGACGGCTTCCTACACAACGGTGGCGTCACAGAAGTAGAAGAAGGCTAAAAGAGACCTAGCAAGGCGGTAACCCGTCCTGCTAGGTCTCTTTGTTTATATTCGATTAACGCTTAAACGTAAAACGTAGGCCTTCTACTGGCTTCATATCGCGCGTGTAGAATTGTACGATAAATTGCGTTGGCTCAACCGTCAAAATGGCATACGTACCACCAAGGTAAGCATATTGTCCCTTTGGCAATGAAATTGAACCAGGGTTGATGAACAAACGGCCATCAATCTCTTCAGCGCCCAAAACGTGCGTGTGACCCGACAAGACCACATCAACACCCTTAGCTGACGCAACCTCACGCAATTGGTTCAATGATACCTCAGTGTGTACCAAGTGACCGTGCGTTTGGTAAGCCGTAAAGTTATCATCCTTGTAATCACGGTCATCTGGGAACATTGGATCCGTATCCATGTTTCCGATAACTGGCAACAAGTCGTTGAACAACTCATCAGAGCGTGACAACTCTGAATCACCGTTGTAGAACATGGCCTTTACCTTACCGCGGTAGTGATTCACGACATCTTCCAAAATTTGGCGATCGCCGTGTGCATCAGAAATAATCAAGTAATCCATGATTTAATCCTCCCACCAGTTTTTAAACTCAGTCATAAACTCACGTAAAGCAGCCCCACGGTGTGAAATTTCATTCTTCTCGGCTGGCGTCAATTCGGCCAACGTCTTATCGAATGGTTCGTAGTAGAACAATGGGTCATACCCAAAGCCGCCTTCACCACGTGCTTCGCGCAAAATGCGTCCGTCAACCTTACCAGCGGCAACCAAGCGCTTACCATCTGGCTTAATCGCTACAATCACGGCGTGGAATGAGGCCGTGCGGTCGATATCAGGCGTACTTTCAAGTTCGTGCAACAACTTTGCATTGTTAGCTGCATCATCGTGATCACCCGCATAGCGCGCCGAGTAGACACCTGGCGCACCGTTCAACGCATCAACCATCAAACCGGCATCTTCGGCAACAACTGGCACACCAAATGCGTGCGCAATCGTTTCTGCCTTAATCGTGGCATTCTCTTGGAACGTCGTACCGTCTTCAATAATGGCTGGCACATTGTCCAATTCGTTCAATGACACAACTTCAATACCAAGTGGCGTTAGAAACTCGCGGAATTCGCGCACCTTACCTTCGTTCTTTGACGCAAAAATCAACTTTGCCATGAGGCCCCCTTTGTGACTTTAGTCTGTAACAGATTCATTCAACACTAGTGTATCACCAACGATATCCAAGTGCTTAACTGTCATTTCCTTATCATCCAACCAACGACCACCAATCGTAGCAAAGCGCTTTACGCTACCAGTCGTAAAGTATTCGTCGTTTGTGTGATCAGCTGGGTTTGCTGCAGCGTGACGCAAATCATACTTGTCCAAGAACTCGACAACCGTTGAAATCGTCTCGGCACCAGAGTTAACCAACGTTACCTTAGGTCCCATCGCTTCTTGAATGAAGCCTTCCATCAATGGGAAGTGCGTGCATCCAAGAATCAACGTATCAACTTGGTGGTTCTTAAAGTACGTCAACTTTTCCTTAACCACCTGGCGAGCAAATTCTGAGGTGTAGTCGTGATTTTCGGCCACATCAACGAATTCTGGTGCAGCAAGTTGCACAACGTTAGCTGCACGGTTTCCTTGCAACAAACCATTGTAGTAAGCCAATGACTTAACTGTTCCGGCCGTTGCGATAACACCAATTTCACCATCCGTTGACTTACGCAAAGCGGCATCGACACCAGGTTGAATAACACCAACAACTGGGATGTCTAGCTTAGCTTGAAGGTCAGGAAGTGCGGCTGCAGTCGCGGTATTGCAGGCTACGACCAGCATCTTGATATCCTTCTTCAGCAAATAATTAACCATTTGCCAAGTGAAGCCGAGGACTTCATCCTGTGGGCGTGGACCATAAGGCATACGCGCCGTGTCCCCCACGTAGTAGACTTGTTCATCAGGAATTTGCAGCAAGGCTTGCTTGACCACGGTCAACCCACCGATACCAGAATCGATGTAACCAATTGCACGATTATCCATTATCTTCACTTCTTTCGTTTTTTCTAAGTCTTCATTATAACATTGCCAGGCCTATTCCGGAAATCTAGTGTAAAAAAGTAAAAGACCTGGTAAAGAACCAGGTCTAATCGCTTACTTTTCCGCCAAATTTAAAATGTCAGCAGGTGTTTCAAAGATAATATCCGCTTCATCGTTAAAGACAGCACGGTCACGGACACCCCATGACGCCATACCAAACTTAATACCAGCGTTGTGCGCAGCGTGCATGTCGTGCACTGAATCACCGATGTAAATTGACTCTGAAGGATCCGCATCAAGGTCAGCCATTGACTTCAAAATTGGATCAGCGGCTGGCTTCATCTTTGGCGTTTGACCTGCAAAGACGAAATCATCGAAGTAGCCATTAATCTCGAAGTTATCGGCGTGATCCGCGAATTCTTCAGGCGTGTTAGAGGTCACAATCCCCATCTTAACCCCGGTCGCCTTCAAATCAGCCAACATGTCGTGAATACCGTCAAACAACTTCACTTCGTTCCAGAAATCGTGATAGTGACTTTGCCACTCTTTTTGCATCTCTTCTGGGTTTTCGATGTTGAACTTAATCAACGCGTCCAATGAAGGCAACCCGAAAATGGCATAAAGATCTTCGTATTCCTTGTGAATACCATTGGCTTCCAAAGTAAATTGCAATGACTTCATGTACATGCTCTCTGTGCTCAACAGCGTGCCATCAACGTCGAAAATGAATGTCTTCATAACTTGGTGAACTCCTCAATACTTAGTGCCTTCATTATAGCACGTGGCTAGGGTCGTGATTAGTGTTGTACGGAACGCATGCCCACGGTCATTAGCGTTAACAGAATCACTGCCAATAATTGACCAAACATGACGCGTTGTAACGCAATCCAATAGGCGTGTTCAACCGGAACGGCCAAGATGACCCCGGCAATTAAAATGATAATTGTGGCAACCCAACAACTCGTGCGAGTCGAAACGCGCTTTAAAAACATGTATAACGTCAACGTGGCAATAATAGCTGGCAAAATAATCAAAAGTGGATGTACACCAAATAGTGGTGTGAGTAAAATATCGCTTATATATATTAGTAATAACAGGATTTGAACCATATGTTTATCCTCCTGTGTAAACCATACCAAAGGCGAAAAGAAAAAGCCGACCCTATCCAGGTCAGCTAAAAATTTCTTAATATATTGCCGGCATATCTTGGCCGATTTCAACCATCTCTAGTTTATTCGCAGCATCCGCAATTAATGCGTACGCATAACGATCGAACTGAACTGTTTCAATCGCTTTACCCCACTTCAGAACATTAGCCTTTGGCATCAAATCTTGAGCAGCTGCCCAACGTGCAAACTCAATCACGATATCATCAACAAATTCAAAACCATCTAAACCAAATAAATCAAACATTTGGAACTTTTGGCGTAGTACTTGGCCTAACATATCTGGCGTGATAGCTGGCAAACTCGCGTGTGTTTTAACCGCTAGTTCATCCAAGACCATCGAAATAATCGCTTGCGCCGTTTCCAACCCTTCTGGTGTTAGCTCGTCACGGTTAACCAAGTCTGTCATAAAGTCGTGAATTGTATCATCGTAGTCCGGCACATCACCGTCATCGCCTGAATAAGCTAGCTCATCAGGTTCATGCGCTAGAATGCCTGTAATTAGCGCCTGTAGTTCCGCTGTATAGTGAATGCGTTCATCGTTTTCAGACACCGTCACCACGTCTTGTAGGAACAACCCATTTAAGCCATCAAAGAAGTCGCGCACCGCATATTGGGTGTCAGCCCAGTCGCCCATTTCAATCTGGGTTTCAAGCCACTCGCGCATTGGTGCAACATAAACCACCGTTAACACCAGCAACTCTTGGTGTTCCTTTAGATATGCTATGTGCTTCTTAATCACTGGTTGAATGCTACGGTGTTGTTTATATAGTGCTGGTATACCGCTATCGTTCAACACTTCAAAGAAGAACTTCACACGCAAGTCATCGTCATCAGTCGTTGTGTCTTGGGCGAAATCAACATTCGTCTCACGCAATTCATCCTCAGTCACTTCCAACCCTAGCTCAGTCATTAAGTTCTGCATCAATTCCACTTCTTCATCATCAAGTGGTTCATCAATTGATTCTTCTAAGTCATTTAAATACTCAGGCACCGTCTCCATCAACCAAGCACGTACGTCAGGCGTGAAGAAACTATCACGAATTAGGCCGCGTTCAACCAAGTTCTCTACGATTGCTTCCATCAGTTCAACAAGCAGCCCCGTATACTGGCGATCCACTTCTAAGTAACCCAACGTCATGCCCATTGCTTGGAAAAGATTGTCTGGTGTCCAATTGTTAGGTACATCATTCGTCAAGATAAAGGCATAATCAACCGTTTGACGCACGAAAATGTTAACGAAGTCATCATCGACTTGCTTGTTATCATGATACTTTTTGACTAAATCATCGCTGACTGACACCGCTAAAGCACGGTTAATCATCAACGCAGTCTGATCAATCGGTGGTAGTACCAAGCCCCCTTGCTTAGCATATGACTGTCGAATCAATTCCGCATAATCTGCTGGAATAAAGTTATCCGCATCAAACGGCATTTCTGATTCATCCATAATCTAGAACCCCCTGTCAGTCTCTTATCACAGCAGCTGTTGGTCTAAAACCCCTGACTTTAGTCAAGCGTAAGACCAAAGACGCACCTGATAAGTGCGACTTGGTCACGTCGGAGGTCTATAACCTCTGACATTCCCAGTCTGCTTTATAGATGATTATACGTTGTTCAACGACAATTAAACAGTGATTACGTATAGTCCAAATGTACAAAAAAACAGCCTTACCGAAGTAAGACTGTTCGTAAACCATTGAAGCGGACGACGGGAATCGAACCCGCATTCCCAGCTTGGAAGGCTGGAGCACTAG
>ERZ773269.917-NODE-917-length-32275-cov-19.270112_pt1 | contig 32275 bp, 37 predicted proteins | sample MGYA00511958_ERZ773269 | MGnify/ENA primary metagenome ERZ773269 (study PRJEB29015, sample SAMEA2737761) | human gut metagenome | biome: human gut; feature: human-associated habitat; material: faeces | place: China | collected 2012 ... | reverse complement strand
CCGCTTTCAATTCTTCGTTAGTGATTTCTTCACCTTCAAGATATTTCATCATCAGGTCTTCATCAGTTTCAGCTACTGCTTCAATCAGTTTTTCACGATATTCCTGAGCTTGTTCAAGGTATTCAGCTGGAATATCTTCTTCAAGGATATCTGTACCGAGGTCATTCGTATAGACTTCAGCTTTCATCGTAATCAAGTCAATGATACCAGTGAAGTCATCTTCAGCACCGATTGGCAATTGGATTGGGTGAGCATTTGCTTGCAAACGTTCATGTAAAGTTGATACTGAGTAAAGGAAGTCAGCACCAATCTTATCCATCTTATTAGCAAATACGATACGTGGAACACCGTATTCAGTGGCTTGACGCCACACAGTTTCAGTTTGAGGTTCAACACCTGATTGAGCATCAAGAACGGTTACAGCACCGTCAAGAACACGGAGGGAACGTTGTACTTCAATGGTGAAGTCCACGTGTCCTGGGGTATCAATGATGTTAACACGGTGACCATCCCATTGGGCAGTTGTTGCCGCAGATGTGATAGTGATTCCACGTTCTTGCTCTTGTTCCATCCAGTCCATTTGTGAAGCCCCTTCGTGAGTTTCACCGATTTTGTGGATACGACCAGTGTAGTAAAGAATACGCTCTGTAGTTGTTGTTTTACCGGCATCAACGTGAGCCATGATACCAATATTACGAGTTCTTTCCAATGAAAATTCGCGAGCCATGAATGATTCTCCTATAAATCTATAATTTTTGGAAAAAACGGATAGGCAGGGACCTACCCGTTTTATTTATTCGCTTAGGTTTGGATACGAGACTTAGCAAACTCGGGCTAAATGCCTTTGTTCCTTAAATAATTGAGCACAGGCTAAACGCTGTGTGAATCTTATTTAATTGAGTTCAGACTACATTGTTTTTAGCCGAATTGAACTCGACTCGAGAGCGACCAGTCCAAAAAGATATAAATTCCTAGAAACTGAAGTTTCTTCGTCATTTTTCCTATTTTGTCCTTGCTCTCTTCGTCTCTGTCTCTTAATCTTACCAGCGGAAATGTGCGAAGGCACGGTTGGCTTCTGCCATACGGTGAGTATCTTCGCGTTTCTTAACAGCAGCACCTGTGTTGTTTGAGGCATCCAAAATTTCTTTTGCCAAACGGTCTTGCATAGTATGTTCACCACGGGCACGTGAAGCATTTACCAACCAACGAAGGCCAAGTGTAGTTCGGCGTTCTGGACGAACTTCAACTGGGACTTGGTAGTTAGACCCACCGACACGGCGAGCACGGACTTCAAGTACAGGCATGATGTTTTCCATCGCTGTTTCAAAAACTTCAAGAGCATCGTTGCTAGTTGCGTCTTTGATTTGGTCAAAGGCACCGTAAACGATGGTAGCAGCTGTACCACGTTTACCGTCAAGCATAACACGGTTGATAAGACGTGTTACAAGTTTTGAATTGTACAATGGATCTGGCAATACTTCGCGCTTAGGCGCTTGATTTTTACGACTCATTAGTTCTTATCCCCCTTCTATTATCCTTTAGGACGTTTAGCACCGTATTTAGAACGGCCTTGTTTACGGTCGGCAACACCTGCAGTATCAAGGGCACCACGGACGATATGATAACGAACCCCTGGAAGGTCTTTAACACGTCCACCACGGATAAGCACAACACTGTGTTCTTGCAAGTTGTGGCCGATACCTGGGATATAAGCTGTGACTTCGATCAAGTTGCTCAAACGTACACGAGCGAATTTACGAAGGGCAGAGTTAGGTTTTTTAGGTGTCATAGTACCAACACGAGTGGCAACACCACGTTTTTGTGGTGAAGAAACGTTTGTTGGAACTTTTTTGTGTGAGTTGTAACCAACGTTAAGTGCTGGTGAGTCAGATTTCTCAACTTTAGATTTACGCGGTTTACGTACCAATTGGTTGATTGTAGGCATCTACATTTTCTCCTGTAAAATTTTATTTTTGGTTGATAGGGCACTTGGTGACAGCCCCTATCTGTGTGCACTTTTGCAACATTTGTCAGCACGTCTCTGTACACTTTGGAGAGACCAAAAGTAAAAAGTACCGCTTACTATAATATCAAGATTGGCAGGCTTTGTCAACGAAAAATGACCGACTTTTTCAATACTGTCAAGCATTTGTAACTTTCCAAATGAGGACTTGCGAACTTGGACAGACTAACTCCAGAGTGACAGTACTTTCTGTTTGGGAATTAGCCTTGATGTCCAATAAAATCAAAAGTTCCCAAGGGAAGAAGCTGTGTTAATCAAAAATTTTTTAACTATCAGAAAGTCAGCAACTAGGGCCATCTGATTAGTTTCTTCACTGGCCTGATAAAATTGGCCAAAGCGACCAAGTTTATCGAGCCTTGCACTGCTGCAGGAAGGATTAGGGTAGAGCGAGACCAACGATTGAGGCTTCTTTTATTTTCAAGGGACTGAGTTTTCTGGCTTACAAAAGAAAAACCAGTCTGACTACAATCAGACTAGTTCCTTTTATTGAAAGATATTTCCCAATTCTACCTTGACTAGGTTATTTTTGACATCAATCTCAGAGACGGTCAGGAGGGACTTGTAATCAAAGAGGTGTTCCCGTTCTTTTTGGGCATTCTCGGCGAAGACGGCAACTCCCACCAGTTCACTTTCAAACTCCTTGAGGAGACTAATCATCCCGCTGATGGTTCCTCCTCCTTTGAGGAAGTCATCGACAATTAAAACGCGACTGTTGGGCTTGAGGCTACGTTTCGAGAGGAACATTTTTTCAATCCGGTCACTCGAACCGCTGACATAATTAACGGAAACGGTTGAGCCTTCGGTAATTTTCAAATCCCGCCGGACGATAACAAAGGGAACATTGAGGACATTAGCCACAGCATTAGCCAAGGGAACCCCCTTAGTGGCTACGGTCATGACGGCATCAACTTTTTGACCTGCAAAACTGCTGGCAATAATCCGACCCACGCTCTGTAAGATGCTAGGGGTGCTGAGGAGGTCGGACAGATAGATATAGCCACCTGGCAAAATCCGATCGCTTTCAGACAGTCGTTGACAGAGATTCTCAACAATCACCTTAGCCTCCTCAGAAGAAATACTTGGAGTAAAAATCACGCCACCGCTGGCACCTGTGACCGTTTCAATATGGCCGATGTCACTATTTTCAAAAGCCCGCTTGATAATAGCAATATCTTCTGAGATGGAAGACTTGGCAGCTTCATATTTTTCGGCGAAAGTATTAAGGCTGGTCAAGCTGTAAGGATTATTGATGAGGTAGTTAGAAATAACCACCATCCGTTCACTTCTTCTTAATTTCATTCTTTCCCCATTTCTTATTGTTTTGTTAATATTGTATCATAATACCAGCAAAAAACGAACATTTACGCCGTAAATATTCGTTTTATTCTTTATTTTATAATTTTGGTTTGTAGAAGGAGCGATTTTCCAAGGCGAAGACCCGACTGGTCATCTCACCCTCTTCGACCTGAGCCAGAGCTGTTGTCATCATCATCATTTCAGCATCAATATTATCAATCATATGAATGATTTCAGCTTCCATAATCCGAGGCCGAACAGGACTGCCGTATTCCAGCTGGCCGTGGTGGCTGAGGACGACGTGGCGGAGGATGGTGACATCCTCTCGGTCATCTTCAATCCCCAGCTCAATAATGGCCTTGGTGATTTCTTCATTAACCAAGGCGATGTGACCGATGAGATTGCCCCGAACGGTGTACTCTGTCCCATCAACGCCAGAGAGCTCGATACACTTGGCCAAATCATGAAGCATGATACCAGCAAAGAGCAGGCTCTTATTGAGGTTGGGATAAATGTCGCCGATGCTATCGGCCAGGCGAACCATGGTCGCTGTGTGGTAGGCAAGACCATTTTCAAAGGCGTGATGGTTAGTCTTGGCCGCTGGATAGGTAAAGAAGGCCTTGTCGAACTTGCGGTAGAGGGTGCGAACGATTCTTTGCCAGGTGGCATTTTCAATCTTAAACATCATACCCTCAAGGTAGTCGCGAATCTCGGTGATATCAACTGGGGATTTCTCACGAAAATCAGCTGGGTCGCTGGGTTCCCCTTCCTTAACATTACGCAAGGTAATTTGATTGACCTGAGGGGTGCCATTATAGACCTCCCGTCTGCCTTGCATGTGGACAACCTTTCCAGCTGTGAATTCTTGGACATTGTGGGGCTGGGCATCCCAGAGATTCCCTGAAATCTCCCCAGAGTCATCTTGGAAGGTCATGGCTAGGTAATCCTTGCCCGCCCGAGTCTTTCTTAGCTCGGCCTTCTTGATCAGATAGAAGCCTTCAAAAAGCTCATCTTTTTTCATTTGATTAATTTTCATGTGAGTCCTCGCCTTCTTCTACTTGAGGGATATTGAGTAAGGATTGGGTTCTAGAATCCTGATAAGCTTCAACCGTATCCAGAGTCCTAACAATGGCCTTGGTCCTAGTCGTCAAGAGGCTATCAACGGTTTTACTAGCTGTATTGAGCTGCTTTTGCGCCTTTGTCAACATGTTTCCAAACTTACCAAACTCAGTTTTGACATTGCCCAAAATTTTCGAAATATCGTCAGCATTCTTTTGCATATTGAGGGTCTTAAAGCCAACGGAGAGAGAATTGAGCAGGGCAGACAGGGTTGAAGGACCTGCCACGACAATGTTTTCTTCCCGTCTTAGACCATCAAAGAAGGCCGAATTTCGGACCACTTCTGAATAGAGACCTTCTGTCGGCAGAAACATGATGCCAAAATTGGTGGTTTCTGGCGGCTTGAGGTATTTCTTTTGAATGTCCTTGGCAAAGCGTTTGATACTGGCCAGGAGCGACTTGCGATAGGTCTCAATTTGTTGGCTGTCGCTGGATTCGTAGGCCTCTTCCAGACGATAGTAGTCTTCCAAGGGGAACTTGGAGTCGATGGGCAGGTAGACATAGTCACCATTGTGGTTGCCAGGCAGCTTGATGGCGTATTCGACCCGATCGCTGGAGCCCTTGACCGTGGCAAATTCCCGCTCATACTGGCTGTCGGTCATGATATCTTCAATGATTTGTCCCAGTTGCAACTCGCCCATAATCCCACGAGTTTTGGTATTGGACAGCACCTTGTTGAGGGTGCCAACATCTTGGGCCACTGTTTTCATTTGTCCCAGACCCTGGTTAACGGATTCCAATTGTTTGGAGACCGTAGCAAAGGAGGCCTGCAGGCGGCTTTGGAGAGTCTGCTCCAGCTTTTCTTCCACGGTCGCTCGCATTTGGTCCAGCCGTTTTTCGTTGGATTCCTGCATTTCCTTGACTGCCTTGGTCAAGCTCTGGTTGATTAATTCTAGTCGCTGGTCCGAGCGGTCCCGATTATCGCTGAGATTTTTATGGAGGACATCTCGAATATCAGCTAGCTGTTGGTAGGTTTCCGTCTTTTGCCGACTCAACTCCTGATTGAGGGCCAAAACCTGGTCCTTCTTGGCCAAATCCAACTGATAGGAGACCTGTTCAGACAGGTTATCAGCATTGTCATCCAGCTTCTTGGCCAGCTGATTCTGGAGATCAGTTAGCTTGATGACCAGATAAAGAGAGAGACCTAGACTAGCTAGGCCAATTAGCATTACAATTAGGCTCATGTTTTATCCTTACTTTGAATGACAATAAGATAGCCCTCATCCAGGCTAACCTCTATTGCTTGATGGCTAAATTCATTGCTAGAATAGATCTTCTTTTGGAAATAATTGCCCGGGGTCAACTCGTATTTAGCACCCGTGATGGTTAGTGGGGCAGTAGCTTCTGTCATAAAGGAGACATAGGCCATCCTTTCAACTGGAAAAATCTGGTGCCGACCCGCCGGTAGATAGCTGATGACATTCTGCTCATCCACTAGGCTAATTTGCCCCATAAAAGGAGCAATTTCAGGGTCGCTAGGCAGGAAGATATTGCTGAGGGCGTGGTCCAGGCGACCACCAAAGGCTCCATAGATGGTCAGCTGAGCTTGGGGATACTGCCGCAAGACCGTCTTGACCGCCAGCTCGGTATCCGTGTCATCCTTCTGGATGGGTGCCTGAATTAAACGACTGGCCTGCTGACGAATCTGCTTTAATTCTTCTGCCGTTACCGAATCAAAATCACCAATGGCTAAATCCAAGGGAAGCCCCTGGTCCAAAAGCCAGAGACAGGCACGGTCAATACCGACATAGAGGTCAAAGTCCTCAGGTACCTGACTTCTGCAGCCACCAGACAAGAGAGCAATCTTCTTAGGCATCCAAGGCATCCCGCAAGGTTTGAACCTGACTGGTCAAATCGCTAGCCTTAAAGAGATAGGAACCGGCAACAAAGACATTAGCTCCAGCTTCCTGACAGGCCTTGATGGTCTTGTCATCAACCCCGCCATCAACCTCAATGTCAAAAGCATAGCCACCCTCTTCTCGCCAGGTTGCCACCTGTTTGACCTTGTCCAGCATCTCCGGAATAAAAGCCTGACCACCAAAACCAGGATTAACGGTCATAATCAGCACCTGATCAACTAGACTAAGGACTGGCTCCAGAGCTGAAACCGGCGTCCCTGGATTGATAACAACACCAGCCTTGAGGCCAGCCTTTTTAATCTTTTGTAGGGCTCCATGAATATGCTTGGTGGCTTCGACATGGATGGTCATAATGTCAGCCCCAGCCTGGGCAAAAGCATCCACATAACGTTCGGGTTCAACCACCATCAGGTGACAGTCGAAGACCAGCTTGCTGTGTTTCCGCAGGCTGGCAACGACATCAGCCCCGAAGCTGATGTTGGGAACGAACTGGCCATCCATAATATCAATATGAACGTAGTCGGCACTGGTTTCATCAATCCGTTTAAGTTCTTGGGCGAAATTAGCGTAATCAGCAGCTAGAATTGAGGGAGCAATTTTATTGACCATAGAAGCATAATCCTACTTTCTTTTGATGACTTTCTTATAGGTTTCTCGACGATTTTCAATCTCACTAAGGAAGACCAGGTAATCATCGTAACGACTGGCCCAAATCTGATTAGACTCTAGGGCAGCCTTGACCGCACAACCCGGTTCATGGGTATGGGTACAGGAGCGGAACTTGCAGTCCTGACTGATCCTTTTGAGTTCAGGAAAGGCCTGATTGAGTTGGGCACTATCTGACACCTCATAATCAATGGAAGAAAATCCCGGTGTGTCGGCAATTTTGCCCCCATGGACCTTATAGAAGCTGACAGCTCGAGTCGTGTGCCGGCCCCGGCCCAAACTATCGGAAATGCTATTGGTCTCCAGTTCAAGCTCGGGAGCAATTTTATTGAGCAGGGTTGATTTTCCTACGCCAGTTTGGCCCATAAAGACCGTGACTTGGCCTTTTAACTTGGGCAGGAGCTGATCCAAGGACCAAAAAAATTCATATCCGATAGCCTGATAGTGCTGGCCAATTTTCTTCAGCTGAGCGTCGTCTGCGAGGAGGTCCATTTTAGAAATATAGATCAAGGGTTTAATCTGCTTATGCTCCAGGAGCACCAAGAAGCGATCCAAAAGATTACTATTAAAATCAGGCTCCTTGGCCGACATGATAACCACTGCCTGGTCGATATTGACAATGGGAGGCCGGACCAAGCTATTTTTTCGCTCATGAATTTTTAAAATGTAGCCTTCTGAATTTTCTTCGGCTGAAAAGTCAACCCAATCACCAACATAGGGAGTCTGGCCCTTCTTGCGAAAATTCCCCCGGGCCCTAGTCTGAAAAATTTGGCCATCAGCTTCCACATAATAAAAGCCCGCTAAAGCCTTGATAATTCTACCTTGCAAATGAACTCCTTTGCGAATTTTATGGGCTTATTATACCATAAAAGCAAGGGCCAGATGTGACTAAACTTTATTTGTCAAGGATTGAACCTGACTTTTTGCTAATTAAGCTGGGTAAGGCTCTAATTCAAGGAAATAAGAGCCTGGTTCGCCAATGTTCCAGTCCTGTCTGGAAAAAATCGAGATAAATTAAAAGATTACTTTAAAAAATTTCAAGCTAGAAGATTACCTGCTCACTAAATCTACCATATTATTGTCGCCAACTTAATCTTGCAATTTTCAGAAAATCCGCTATAATAGTTTTATATGCGGAGGTGGTGGAACGGCAGACACGCATGCTTCAGGCGCATGTGCCCGTACGGGTGTGAGGGTTCAAATCCCTTCCTCCGCATTATGACATCGAAGCTGATGTCTTTTATTTTTACTTAATGAAAATCAGCACTAGCCTATAGCAAAAGGAATTGATGAAGACTAGGGTTGTTTTTCAAAGAGGCTTTTTGGAAAGGTGGCCCAGCTTGGTACGGCACCGGACTCGAAATCCGGCAAGTGGATTTTACGTTCACGCGCGGGTTCAAATCCCGTCCTTTCCTTAGAATGACAAAAGCCAGCCCGCTTGGGTTGGCTTTTTGTTATGTATTTTGCTTTGATAAGAGAAGGAGCCAGAGACTAAGCAGAAAGGTTAGCGCTGTGAGGCCTCCTGTGACATACTTTTCTAAAAAACTATGGCTGACGAAGAAGTTAAAGAGGGTCGTTATCCCAAGAAGCAATGTTGCTATTTTGACAAAAATGGCACTCTTTTTATCAAAATTGCCTGCGCTCATCACTCTGCCGTAGACAAGATAGGCATAAGCGAAGGTTGACCAAAGCAGCAATAGGATTAGATTGGCTGGCCTTAACCAAATAGGAAAGACTGTGTAAATTCCACCGAAAAACAATTTGCCGAGCGAAGCCCCAAATAAAATGAGCAGATGCAGTATGGCTTGAGAAAACCAGACTAGGGCACAAACAAAGGATAAAATTTTTCGTCTTGTCATTAGACTCTCCTTTCTGACCATTACTGAGGTTGATGCCTATTTCACGCCCACATCCAAGAGGGCATCGGCTAAACGGCCAAAGTCCTGAATGGAGAGGGCTTCACCACGGATATTCGGTTTCAGCTCTGCCATTTCAAGGGCAGCTTGGAGTTTGGACTTGGTTGCTTCTTCCTTACCGAAGCGATTAGTCAGATTATTCCAGAGGGTCTTGCGACGATGGACAAAGCTGGCCTTGGCCACATCAAAGAAGAAATCCTCATCCTGGACGGCAATCAGAGGAGCCGGACGCCTGGTCATCTTGAGAATGGCAGAATCGACATTGGGGGCTGGGACAAAGACCGTGCGAGGCACGATAAAAGCCACCTTGGCGCTCATGTAGTACTGGACGGCGATAGACAGGCTGCCGTAGGCCTTGGTATTGGGCTCAGCCGAAATGCGATCGGCCACCTCTTTTTGCGTCATGACCACAAACTCCGCAAAAGGAATCTTGCTCTCAATCAGATGCATGAGAATGGGCGTAGTGATATAGTAGGGCAGGTTGGCTACTACCTTGATGGGCAGGTCGGGATTGGCAAAATTCTTAATCTGGGTCTGCAAATCTGATTTGAGAATATCTTCATTGATGACGGTAACATTATCAAAATCCCGCAAGGTGTCTGCCAAAATCGGAATCAGGCGGTCATCAATTTCAAAAGCCATAACCTCAGCGGCCTGATCCGCTAAAAATTCGGTCAAAGCCCCGATACCAGGGCCAATCTCGATAACATTGACATTTCGGTCAATTTCCGCCGTATCGACAATCTTCTGCAAAATATTAGTATCAGTCAGGAAATTCTGACCAAAGGATTTTTTAAAAGTGAACCCGTGCCGCTCCAAAATGGCCCGAGTCACACTGTAGTCTGCTATTTTCATACCTTGTATTATACCATAAAGATGGAGATAGGCTTGTCAGGTTGGGGCAGACTTTAATCAATAAATCTGGTAAAGTCTTTGACGGGACGTCTGGCATGGGGATACCCTGGTGTTAAGGCTTTTCCAACCGGCAACATTAGGATAGGTTCCCAATTCTCTGGAAGCTGGAGATAGGCCTTTATGGCTGTGAAATCAGCTCCTCGCATAGGAACACTATCATAACCAAAACTTCTCACCACATGCATAAGATTCATAGCAAAAAGACCAACGTCCAATCGAAGTCCTTCCAAGTCCTTATCCTCTGGATGAAGTTTAAAATAAGCCTCTATTCGGGATAATTTACCAGCAACTTCAGCCCTAGAGATGGCTCCTCGTTGAAGATGAAACTCTTGCCACCAATCTAAATCATAGGCCAATTTATCGCCAAAGACTAGAAAGACCGCTGAGGCATCTTTAACCTGAACCTGCCCTGCTGCTAATTGAGCTAAATGGGCCTGTTTTTCCTTGTTACGAACAACAACGACTCGCCAAGGCTGGAAATTGTTTCCCGACGGAGCCTGACTAGCGTGCTCCAAGATTGATTGTGCTAGGCTTCTAGGGAGAGTATCTCTAGGATTAAAGTGCCGAACCGAATGACGACCATCTAAAAAATCTAAAAAAGTTTCCATCTGATTTTCTCCTTGTCTTCTAAGATAAATTCATTATAATAGAGCCAAATACAAAAAAACAGTAGTCACTTTTTTGTGACTATCAGGAAGAGATGCTTATGCAAACAAGAAACAACTGGAACTGCGGTCTGACGAGAGTCATGGACAGCCTAGCAGGAAAGTGGAAACTACAAATCTTTTGGATCATTTCCCAGAAGCAGCCCGCCCGATTTAATCAATTAAAACGGGATGTTAAGGGGATTACAAAAACCATGTTAACTCGCTCCTTAGGTGATCTTATCAAAGAGGATCTCATTATCAAAGAGGATTTTAAGACTTGGCCACTGCACACCCAGTATTCACTCAGCCCCAAAGGGCAAGAGCTTCTAAAACTCATGATGGGTTTAAATGACTGGGGCAGGGAAAATTTATAAGCTGAAGAGACAAGTACACTGACAAACTTTCAAGCACCTCCTGTCACGCTGTAGTCTGCGATTCTCATGTACAAATTCCTCTATTTTTAAAAATACCGTCTGACACCTTTCCTGTAGCTGTCATAAGCCTGACCAAACTGTTGCCTGCACCACCTCTCCTCTGACAAAATAATCCAATGGCCGGATACCTGAAAAATAAGCGTCAACAGCCCAAAAATCAGAGATTGAGCCAGCAAAGACATTCCGATTAAAATCACGAAATAGGACAGGTAAATCGGGTTGCGGGAAAATTTATAAATACCCTTTTGGTTAAAGCCTGCTTGATTAGGGAAGGCAAAGTGAACCATGGTAACAGCACACAAAATCAACCCCAAGATATAACTAAAAAGTCCTAGATAAAAGCAGACAGAACCGTCACTTTTGATTGGTAACAGCAGGGACATCACAGCAAGAGCCAGAGTCGCCAGCTGATAAACGATATAGGCAATTTGCTCATTTCCCTTGACAGGTGCAAAATGAGCAGCTCGCTTCAAAGCCTTTTTATTCACAAAAGAAAGCAGACCAAACCGAACCCCAATAAAAGGCAAGAACAAAATAGTTAACATATTTATTCTCCTTTAATCTAGCTACATCTCACTGAGTTTGCTTGTCACACTCAATTTGCGCATAGTAGCTCTGATACCCAATTTCTTTTCTAAAAAATTGGTATTGAGGCGTTTTTTCTTGGCTTCTCGTGGTAAATATAAATAAAGGCATTCGCTGCCAACCACAAAGGCTTCATCACCAAAATCTGTTTCTGTCAAATCTGCTAAAGTTTCTTTAGACCAATCATCATTGGTAAAAACAAGGTGGATACGTGACGCATCATAAGTCGCATCAAAAGGATCCTCCTGAGCAGCTATCGTCAACTGTTCTGGTAATTTGATAATCACAGACAAGTCAGCACCAAGCTGCTTTAAAATTGTATCATGAACTAATCTTTTGATAGCCTCATCGGACAAGTCTGTATTCAAGATAATATTACCACTTTGAATATAGGTTTTAACTGATAAGAAACCGACAGCCTCTAAGATTTCTACTAAGTCAGACATTTTCGGAATTCGATTTTTCCCCGTTGGTGTAACACCACGAAGTAAGATAATTTTCTTGGCCATAGTATCATCAACCTCTTTTCTCCCCTATTCTACCATACCCCTATTCAAAAAATTACCCTCATTTGACAGCGACCCCAGAAAGGTATACAATCCTAGCCAGATTAAAGAATAGGAGAATCCCATGAAAACCATCAATGCTACCTTTTTCATTAAAGAAGAAAGTCGCCAAGACTTCCTCCATGCTTTCGCACCTCTGATTGCTTCCTCTAGGCAAGAAGCTGGCAACCGCGGCTACCAACTCTATCAATCCCTTGATGATTCTAATCAATTCTTGATTGTTGAGAAATGGCAGGATCAAGCAGCTATTGATAGCCACAACCAAACACCTGAATTTGTTCACTTCTTTGAACAGTTACCGGATTTCTCATCTGCTGAAGCCATCGTCTCAGTGATGGAATAATTGATTTGAGGCTAAACTAAAACGCTCATTGGAGCGTTTTTTATATTACTGTCTAAAATAGAGGCCTGTCATGAGGCTGACTTTTGGTAGGTAAGCAAAATCGTTTGCCACAGCCATCCTACATTCCTCCCCTTACTCCGATAGCGAAGCAAGGAGTTGACCGTAATACTGGGGATCTCCTGTAGAAAAATAGCGATACCAAGCTTCAATCGTCGTTGCCGAATATAAATCCAGTTTTTCGATAATGTATTTGGCCCAGAGCAGGGAACCTGCTGAACTTGCCGTGATGAGATTGTTATCGCTGACTGCCAGATCATCTCGATAGTAGGCTTGTCCACTATAATTTTCACTCATACTGGATAAAAAGAAGGGGGCATTGCTGGTGTGAGGACGATTATTGAGCAAGCCCTTATCTGCCAAGCCCAAGGTAGCCCCGCAAATAGCCGCAACCAGCTTGCCTGACTGCAGAAAATCTGCTGCCAAAGTCAGGACATTTTCTTGCTCCTCATCCAACCAAGTATCAGCACCGATGAGCACTAGAGCAGCTGCATCTTCCATAACCACTTCATCGAGGGTGACATCAGGAATAAGAGTCAGGCCACCCGCCGTTTTAATGACCTGCTTGGTCCTGCCAACCGTTTTTACAGTCAGCTGATGGGCAGCCGTCATGTTTTGTAAACTTAGGACTTGCAGGAGATAACCATGCTCCCAATCAGCCATGGTGTCTAAGAGATAGAGATACATATATTTCATGAGGCCCTCCTTAACATATTAAGATGTAATTTCCTGGGTGATGCCTTAATAGTTTTCAAGTGTTTTTATATTCTTCCTTTACTTATCTCAGCAATGACATTTGCAGCCGTTTGAGATATAAAATCAAGGGTAAATATACCAACCTTTTCAGCACGTGATTTTGTTTCTCTCCAAACCTTAGGTCTCCTGACAGAATCTAAAAACTGATGACCTTGATACGTTAATCCATTTACAAGGCCCATTTGAAATTGATTATTCCCATAGATAGGATCCCAGTTCAAAAATCCAGCCTCTTCTAACTTGTCACAATGATAAACAATAACGGTTAAATCGTACTTATTTGCTCTATTGAATTTATCAGATGAAGAAAACATAAATGGGGTATTTACTTGGTGTAACTCTTCAATATCTAACAATATATCTCTAGCAATTTCTGGATCGAATTTCATCACTACTCTTCTCCATATATTTTAATATGCTCAACTAAAAAGGTAAGCTCTCATCTTGAACCACTTCAAATTTTAAAAATTTATTTTCATAAAAATTTATCAAGAATAATCCAACAGTTGCACAGGCATTAACAGCGAAATAAGCGTACAGTGGTTCGTCAATGAGATATTTATCAGAATCATGTCCATGAAATGAAGTTTTATCGCTCCGCAGATCTTCGATTGCTTTTGAAACTGTTGTAAGGGAACTTCCGATACTTTTCATTTCGTCAGGCATTTCTAAACTAGGATCAAGCTCAAACTTCTTTAAAATAGCTTTCACTAATTTCCCATTCGTTAAGTTAGAAGCATTGATATCCGAAAATCTACTATCCTTCAAAATTTCCTTCATGATACTCTCAAGAACTGAATTAGCATAACCTACTGATTCTGCAGGATCTTTTTCAATATTTTGAAAAGCCTTTTCAAAAGTCACTGAAGCATTTTTATAGTCAGCCTTCAACTCATTTCTAAAAGTTGGGATTGACGGAATAAAATCCGGAGTTTCAAGTCCTAAATCAATAGCCATTTTGATTAATTTGTCAGGTATATCTATAGCAATATTTTCTAACGTTTTAGCTAAATTGATCTTATCCTTCTTATTTCCATCAGTAAAATAAGAAATATCAAAATCAGCATGTCCAAATCCATCATAAACTTCTTGATTCATTTTTATATATTGTTCAACTTTTACATAACTTTTGAATCGGCTCCAAATTTCTTTTTCTACTTTTTCCAATAATTTCATTCTATAAACCGGTGAAATGTCCATTATTTGCTGTTAAATCCTTTCATGGCCTCTTCCACTTCTGCCAAGGTCAGCCCAAACAAGTCCAGTCGCTTGAGGAGCTGTTTGCCGTTGCAATAGCCGATGCGTAGGCTTTGACCGAGATATTCTCGACGTTGACGACTATCCTGGCCCATAAGAAGGCCCAGTCGCACCAGGTCGAATTTAGAAATGTCAAAATTATTTTCGTCATCATAAGACCCCAGAACTCCTGTCAGGGCTTTCTGCAAATCGTCAAAAGAGGCATGCTCCACCCCTAGGGAGCGGCCTTTTGTTTTGGATTTGGGAATGGCCTCGTCACGATTGAGGAAGGCATGCTTGGCTGTCGGAACAGCCTGCATAATGATTTTGCGGATACGCTCACCATTATAGTCAGGGTCGGTAAAGACGATAACCCCCCGCAGGTCATTGAGGTAGGCGATCCGCTCCAAGTCCTCGTCCGTGACGGCAGAACCCTTGGTTTCGTAGGTATCAACCTCATAAAAGCGTCTCAGATTGGCGGTATCGCTCTTACCCTCGACCACCAGAACTTCTTGAATTTTAATTTTTTCAGTCAAGCTTAAAAATCCTCATGGCATTTGCGGTAGTAGCGTCAGCCACTTCCTGGCTGGTCAAGCCACGCAGCTCCGCAATCTTGTCAACCACATAGCGGGTATAAGCGGTCTTATTTTCCCGACCCCGCTTAGGCACAGGAGCCAGATAGGGGGCATCAGTTTCCACTAAAATTTTATCCAAAGGTAGACCTTGGGCCGCTTCTTGGACGTCTAAGGCTTTCTTAAAGGTAACTACGCCAGAAAAGGAGATGGCCATGCCCAAATCAACAAACTTTTGAGCCATGTCCAGAGGACCCGAATAAGAGTGCATAATGCCGCCACGAGGGCCAACGCCAACCTCCTTGATGACCTGATAGGTGTCCTCAAGGGCATCGCGGGTGTGGACAACAAAGGGCAGGTTGTGGTCCTTGGATAGCTGAATCTGCCGCTTAAAGACTTCAATCTGCACCTCTTTGGGGTCTTCCATCCAGTGGTAATCTAGACCGATTTCCCCCAGGGCAATGACCCGATGATTAGCCAGATTTTGGACAATCATGTCTTCAACCTCTTGGTTGTAAGAACCAGCTTCAGTCGGGTGCCAACCGATAGTCGAATAGAGCTCAGGAAACTGGGCTGAGAGCTCCAAACTCCGCTTGATGGTGGGTGGGTCGAAGCCGACAATATTCATCCTTGTCACGCCAAGCTCACGGGCTAGAGCAATCTCTTGCGCTTCTTGTCCGGCAAAATTTTCCACGTTTAGATGGGTGTGTGTATCAAAAATTTTCATCATTTCTCTTTTTATAGTTCCTCGTCTTTCCAAAAGATACCTAAATAGGCTTGGTTGAGCCATTTCTAGTTTTCATATTCTCTCATGCCTCCCCAAGTTTTCCCATGCTTTGGTTAATATGTGGTTAGTTTCATGGTTAGTTTTTAGAGATTAATTTGGTTAAGTTTTTCCCTAACTTCATCATGGATGGTTTCAGTCACATGGCTGTAAATCCTCAAAGTAATTGATTCATCAACATGACCCACACGCTCCATAATAGCTTTAATTGGAATGCCTAGCTCTGCAAGAAGACTAATATGTGAATGACGCAGCATGTGAATATTATAGGCTTTGCCTTTTCCAAGAACAGTATCACATCTATCCTTGATAAATTGGTAAAGCTTGGGTTGCCTCATGATTTGTCCTCGCTCAGTCACAAAAATAAATACCTCATCTAAGCAATTCACCTTGAAGTAGTCGATAATTTCAAAACAACGTTCTGATAAAATAATTGTTCTAACCGAACCTACAGTCTTTGTCGTTTGCAAGACTCTTTCATCATACTTATGAGATATATAATCTATGGTATGGTCAATTCTGAGCAATTGCTTTTCAAAGTCAACATCTTCATAACGTATACCAATAAATTCAGCAAATCTTAGCCCAGTTAAAAAAATAAATTCCATGGCTAGGGCATAGCGTTTGTCCTTATTATGCTCCTCACAGTAGGAGAGAACTAAACTTAATTCATCTTTACTGATGTAATGCTCCTGAGCCTTCCTCAGTTTTTCATAGTCGGCCTTTACTTTAGGAATAACAACATTTTTCACAGGAGAACTAAGAATATAACCTACTTTCTCAGCATAACCAAAAATGCCGTTTAAGTATATTTTCCGATTCTTCCTAGTAAGATTAGCTATATTTAAACTCATCAAATAAGACTGAACCACCTGAGTCGTATACTCCGAAAGCTTCAAATCACCAACTGTTTCTATAAAATATCGCAAACAGTTCATCTCAGACTTAAAACTTGCTGGCTTTATCTCGTTTTGGCGAATGTTTTTCCATTCTTCAAGCAACTGACTAAAAGTTATGTTATCTATCTTTTGTTTAGATAAGTCGGTTTTTGTTGGTGCAGTCAATATTTTATCAATTTTAACTGCTAGTCTCCTCTTAGCTTCTGCTTGTGAAACCCTCGATTTTGAATTTAATGTAACTGTAACCTGTTTCCATTTGTCCTCTCTATCATCATAAAATTTTTCATAATAGCGGTACTTACCACTGTCTAAAAGTTTGTAAAACATATCTTCTCCTTATATCAAAGAAAAGCTATGTAGCATGGCTTATTATACCATAACTACATAGCTTTCTCACGCTTCTCTTGTTTGTATTGCAGGAACTGACGATACCCCTCAACACTAATATACACTCTCTTATGAGAAGGTTTTAGTACCGCTCCTCGAAATTGAGATAGCTTTCGCATCTCGGTCAAATCATTATTCAAGGTTTTTAGAGGGACGTCAAATAATTCCGAAATTCCTTTTTTAGTTTTATACATACTAATTACCTCAATATCTTCTGTTGATACACTATTATTTTATCTCAAATCAAAATATCTAGTTCCCTTAAATTTTATTAGATAATGGCTTTGGTTTACCATATAATATTCCTGTGAATTTGGTAACCTCGTATTTATTCAAATTCTATAATTAATAGTCATTATCACAGTTCAAGGTCTTCCTAGAATGTCTTCTAGAATCCAGATATTTAGCAAAGAAGTAGGTTTTATCCATAATTAAGCTAAGTAACTGAGTATTTTCTATTCTTGCATACCTAACTAAGCTTTTGAACTCTGTGAAATTATGCTCTTCAATAATATCAATCACAAGTGATAGAAATTCATCATTATTGTTACTAACAAGAAATTTATCCAATTCAAAACCACAGCCTGATTCGATATCATTGATATCATAGAACGTTTTAGCTGGGTTCTCTGCATGAATGAAATAGTCATACATCCCTTTTGGAGACATGATAATTTCAACATGACTTGGTGTACCCAGATTCTCGGTCAATAGTTTAGAAACTTGAGAATAACTTTTGAGTGATTCAAAATACAAAGCACCATGCCTGTGTGACTTCTTAAATTCACCCGTTTCCTTATTGATATCCTTGTCATGCCAAGGACTCAGAATAAAGGGAATATGCAGCTGTTCTAAGACCTCTAAATAATTTGGCGGGGCACTGTCTTGATAGATAAGAAATGCCCACTTATTTGAGCGTTTATCTTTTACCATTGTTTTCCTTTCGTGATTATTGATTACTGATGTAATGGGGGTCGTAGTAACCCCATTACATCAATAAAAGATGGTTTGAAAAGGCAGTGTGTCTTTGGCTATCACTACGTGAGCCAAACACTGCCTTTTCCCTTAGCGTTTTGTCCCTTTGAACCAAAGCTCATTTCCGACCCTATTGGGCGAAGAAAAATAATAACGAGGATTGCGATTGGAAATCTCTTCCTTTACATCCTCTTCCATTTCTTTTAGAAGCTTCTGTGCCTGTTGTGTACGAGGAAATTTAAGAAAAACAGTGACAGTTTCCTTTCTAATATCTATGGTACATTTAGAAATAACCTGATTAAAACTCTTTAAAATAGGATTAAACCGAGTAACGGTCTGATTATCAATACTTACACTAGATTCAAAGTATTCTTCCTGTTTTAAAAATTGTCGCATTCTCAGAGTTTGATAGACGGACTTGAAATAATTCCATAGAGAATCTCTTGTGACGCGTTGACCACATTCAATAGTGACTAAGGCAAATAAAATAATAAATAGAAAAACTGTTATTGTCTGGATATAATGTTCAGCTATACTCACCTTCTTACTAAAAAGAATAACAATATTATGAAGATTTAAAAGGTTAAGCGTTCCTAAAACTTGAATAAGCATATGTACTCCAAACTTTAATAAACCTCCAAAGATTCCAAAAGCTAATAGATAAATATTTAGGTTAAATGTTTTTTGAAAGAAACTTTTCTTCATCGTTACAAAATACCTTTCTTGGTACAATAGGTTGGACAAAGTAAAGGCAATACTTGATAGGGGTGCTCGTTATCAATGATTTGAATCAAACCTGTGCCTTTGCCGATTGGAATGACAATCCCTTCAGGGTCAAGGTCAGGAAAGAGAAACTGTGTAGTCTTTTTGTTGATATTACCAATCTGAATCAAGACATTCAATTGTTCTCTGACAGATATAGGGATGGTATTATGGTCAAAACGTTGGCTAACCAGTAGCAGGTGAACTTTTGTAGCCCGCCCAAGAAGGGCAATTTGAGATAGGAGCGAGAAAAAAGAGTCCTTAATAGCCTTATTAACCCCTTCTGATAATGCTAACACTTCATCAATCACTATTGTCAGATGGCTAAAGTGATGTTCAGGATTGTCATAAAGGATTTCTTGACGTTGTTGAATGAGATTGAGACAATTGCTTAAATTTTCGTTAATTTCAGAAACAAAATCAGATTTTGAACGGTTTTTCTGTGGGTGAATCACAGCCAGACCATTCTTACGAGCCCAACGACTAGGAGTGTCAAATTTGGGATCAACAATAATGAGTTCCGAAATATTCTTCAAAAGACTTAAAAAATAGGTGAGTACATAAGATTTCCCAGAACCTGAATTCCCTGCGATTGCTAAAGAAGTCACTTTATCATAAGCCAAAGTTAGATTTTTCATGATAGGAATAAGGTTCCCTTTTTGAGAGCTTGTAAACTCCTCTAAATCAGGAATGACCAAACGCTCAGAGACTCCTTTTTTCCACGGAAAGAATAACCCACGTTGAACATGAATATCTTCTGTATCAAGAGCCATAAAATAGGCTGAATTTTGTTTGAGCAGAGTATAGCGAGGGTAAAGAGCCGCATTAGCAATCATAAAGATTTTTTGATAGAGCTCATCATCAATGATATAACCCGCCGGTAAGCGGGGAAGAAAGAGAAATCCCTCTTCCATAATTTTGCAGTCAAAACTATTAGTATAACTGGTTTCCCCTTGCATAAAAGCTCCAAGTCCCATATTAAGACTTTGGAGTAAATATTGGGCAAGTTCTCTATTGACCATTACTTAATCTCCTTAACATTATTAGCTTTGAAGTAGACATTAAATCCAACCTCACAGGCCTGAAGATTATCAAACTCAACCATTGACATGTAAGCAGGTAGCTCTACCTCGGATTCAAATTTAACAGTAAAGGGTGGAAGTCCTTTTTGTGAGAACCAAGCTTTATAAGCTATAATTTCTCCTGTTGGTTGATTGTCTTCAAACTTGATTTGTGGTTCAAGTTCTGTACTCAAGCAATGAATAGCTTGCTTACTGTCAATGTACTCTTTTGCAGTGTTAGCCAAATAGCCACCTTTACGATTACGTGTTTTCATAAAAGATTCCTTTCATAGAGCATCAGGAATCAGCAACTTCCTGATGAGGTTGGTTAGCCTATTTGCGCAAGTAGGCTAACCGTTAACCACAAAGTCTTGCTGTAACTTTGATAGCTATATTGTATGACATATTCAATTATGAAATTTGGTTATACACTTGTTTATTTTTTTATTTCTAACAAACATTTTTACAACTTTGATAATATAAAAAAGCTGACTGATTATAATCAGTCAGTGCCACATTTTGAAAATCGTTGTAACTCTTCTTCTGTGACAAGTCTTAATAAGTTGTTTTGAATGATGATAAATGTCTCCATAGCCTCTCTTACTTCCATATTTAATCTACTCTGCCACCTGTTAGTGATTTGACTATTCACTGTAAAGTAGCCTGGTATATTTACATGAGTGAAGTGAGTAAAGTCAAACCAGTCATCATAAAATTTTCTCATATCCTCAAACGACTCAAAGTCAGAAGTTTTTACAATTGGTCCCACTTCAATAGAAGGTGTTGGTAGCGAAGTTGTTTTTCCCCAGTTTCTTGATACTATCGCTTGATCTATTATTGTATCAATATCAACCTCCTTTATTTCAAGATGATTTGGTCTTTCTTCAATTTTAATTCCTAGCTTCTTATAACTTTCTATTTCTTCGTCAGTAGCTTTTAATACCTTATCTGTTCCCACTAAGGTATCAATAATTTTTGCACGCTCCTGCTGTTTTTCAGTGGTATCAATATTATATCTTTTTAAATCGTTATCAATACCTATATCAAAACCACCTGGACGTTTTATTTGAAGAGGAATTGTTGTTTGATAAGATTCAGGCAGATCATCGTTCAGAAAATCATTAATCAAATTATGAACTAAAATTCCTATCTTAAAAATGCTATTACTTTTAAGCTTTTCGGCAATTTCAGGTACGATAACATTTATAAATTCTTCATCAACCCATTGATAAATAATTTTGTTCATAGAAGAATACTTAAAATTATTGAACAACTTGTTTTCCATGTAGTTACGGAATGAAAGAGTAAATTTCTCGCAGCAAATTAGCCATAGTTTTTCTTCCATATCATCTATGTCAATGACAGTTTCTTCATTTATAGGTCCTGTGTAACCAGCTCTCCCTATATTATATGGTTTACCACCAACAAAAATAGTTTTATCCCATTGCTTGTTAACGCAATCCATAAATAATTCTTCTGTTTTTAAAAAGTTATATCTTTGTAAATTATATTCTGCAAAATAGTTTGCCAAAGAAATGACTGCTTTTTGGAGTTTAATATCCAATGGACTGAATACTCCTTTTTTATATCTATCTAAATCAACATCAAGATCTCTTCTTGCCACAAGCCTAAACATATCAACAAAAAAATCAAACAATAATTCTTCTAGCTCATGATTTGTGCCGAATATAATTTCTTCCTTAGTCATATCAAAAGCTAATTCATAACTTTCTAAAACTGTATGGGATATAAAATTATCACCTGAACTATATTTTGCATTTTCAATTCTACTGATTGCCCCCTTATCAGCTATATCATCTTGATTAAAAGAACTATTATTTCTTAAATTACAACAGCGGTTAGAAATAGATTCAACCAATTCAGTTTCAAAATTAAATGCCATAGAAATGATCCTCCATTTTTTAATAAGCAGCCATCATCTTAAAAGTATAAAGTGGCAAATAACTTCCCCAATAATTCTCGGTTCTTCCCTATAAGGAATTAGTCGGTCTGTAATATTGGGATTAATAGAGACTAGTTATACATCAGTTACTTCACGATATATTTTTTAATAAAGCTCTCTCTAGGTAGTATCATCGTAAATTATTCGGGCTATTAACTTGAAATTTTAAAATTTACAATGAATTTTTGATAATAAACTTATTCAAATTTATCATTAATACTGATAAATTATCTAAAAATTGTTTAATAAATACAAACAATTCCATTTCCTATTACTATTAAAGGTAGAGGAATTCCATGGAGTAGAATAGTGCAGCCTACCAATGAATTAATATTGTCAAAGATTCGAGCGAATGACTAATCAATCTGGTTATCTCGCGTAAAAAACATGTAAGTGAATACAATAGTTAAAATTGAAAAAATCATCATAAATATAAATCCTTTTGAAGCTGTTTTCAATATTGAGAAAATTATTGGAAAAATGAATCCTCCTAAACTTCCCATTGCTGCAACGACACCTGACATCACACCTATTTCATTTGGGAAATAAAGTGCTACCAGTCGAAAAACAAATCCATTTCCTAGTCCGATTAATAAACCATAAATTAATAAAAATAAAGTGAACGCTATTAAGTTACTAGAAGTAATGGCTAATAGCATATCGCAGAGACAAAGAAAAATTAATCCAAATAATAATAAGAACTTTGGATTATACTTATCGGAAAGTTCTCCCCCAAAAGGTCTTGATACAACTGTAAAAATTGAAAAAAGTGCACTTAATAATCCGGATAATATAGAATTGAGATGAAATGCTGACGAAGAGCCAACTAAGACGGGTATAAGGTTACTAAAAGTAACAAATGCACCTGAAGATAATATACATGAGAGAGATAAAATGCATAAAATGAGTACTTGATTTGCCTCAGTTTTCTTATTAGTATTAACTTGATATAACTTCCTCTCATCCGCTAGTATTACAAATAAAATCAAGAAAGATATTGTTGCTATTATTAGAAAAAGAAATGCAACTGCTACTGAATGAAAATATTGGGCAATAATCGGTAGAATGATAGCACCAACAGCATTTCCAACAGTACCTATACCTACAATTCCTAAAACTTTTCCTTGCTCTCTTTCAGAAAAACAATCGCTAACATAAGCAGTAGAAATTGAGAAAGAAGAGCCAGATATGCCAATAAACACTGATAAAATCAGCAATATATGATATGTCGGATGAAAATAAGAAAAGATAAAAAATAAAACAAATAAGGGAAATAAAGTTAATAAAAGTAATGCAATGTAGACTTTTTTGCCTCCATATTTATCACTTAAATATCCAATTGGTACCCGAAATAATGAACCTAATAAAACTGGGAAAGCAACTAAAATTTTTTGTTGGGCTTGGCTCATGCTAACAATTGAACCAATATCATTAATCAGTACACCAAAGCTTGACCAGCTCATAAATGTGATTATCATAGCTAAAGTTCCTAAAAAAAGAACACGATGTTGATTATTTAAATTATACATTACTCCTTACCCATTCTTTTAGTTCATCTAAATTATAATTTGAACTTATTTGATTGAAAACTTGGGCTAAGGAAATTGAAGAAAGTGTTGTGACTAAAGTATTTTCAATAGCATCAAGTGAATCAGTAACCGCACATTTTTGTGCCTTTTTTCCTTCATTATCACCCAAGAATTTTTTTAATAATTGCTGGCTTGCAAATATTTTTCCTCTCCCCTCAACTGCAACAAAAACATCATAAAAAGTTATATCTTCTAGAGACTTCGCTAGTGAAAAACCGCCGTATTTCCCGGGAATAGAAGTAATTAGTCCTTCATTTACTAAGAGTTTTATAATTTTTTTTAAGTATGAGTGAGAGGTTCCTAACCTCTCACTCAATAATTGAGAATTTATTGTTTTGCTATTCGGTAATTGTGATAACATCAATAAAACATATACTGACTGCTCCCAGCCAGATGATAATTTCATGTTGACATCCTCCTACAAAAGTTTTATAATCTCTAATAGAGATATCGGATATCTCCATTAGATGCTTTGTATCTCTTATTATTATAACTCTTTATAAATACCTTGTAAAGAGAGAAAGGAGTATCAATGAGTCTTAAATCACTATCAAGAAATTCGTTTCTGTTTAGTATTATTTTGACGACTATATTTATGGGTTCATCCTTTCCAACAGGAAAGTACCTAATTTCTAGTAATCATGCTCCACCATTTTTAATTGGAAGTTGGCGATTTATTATTGCAGGTCTTATAATGTTAATATTCGCTGCCTTGACTAAAGGGACATCAGAAATAATACCCAAAAGTAATGGAAAAATTGCAAATGGACTTGTTCTAGTCACTATCATCGGACTTTTACAAACTACTGGAACAATGGGGTTCTTAAATCTTGCAATGTCCAAAGGACTATCCTCATCAATGTCATCAATTATTTTGTTTACTAATCCTCTGTGGTTAGCAATTTTAGCTCATTTTCTTTTAGATGATAAACTAAATAAATGGAAAATATTATCTCTAATCTTAGGATTATTGGGAATAATCATATGTTTAGGATTGGATAAATCAGCAATTAGTTTAGGTGCTTTCATTGCACTTTTTGGCTCCTTCTGCTGGTCTATTAATACAGTGATTACTAAGCGAGTACCGTTTGAACAAGGTCCGTGGGTATTCACTGGCTGGCAACTTCTCATAGGTGGTGTAGGAATGTTCATAATTTCAATACTTCTACATGAGCACTATAATTTGACACAGATTGATACAATTGGTTGGATTTGCTTTATTTGGCTAATTTTACCTGCATCTGTGGGTTCATTTGGACTCTGGTTTTACAGTCTAAAACGAGGAGGAGCCACCATTGCAAGTAGTTTTTTGTTCTTAGTTCCATTATTCTCTACAATTTTTTCAATTATTGGTTTACACGATCATTTTACACTAAGTCTAGTAATAGGTGGAATATTAGTAATAGTTTCGTTAATTTTAGTCAATAAAAATACAACTGATGCAGGAGGTGATTTGAATGGCTAAGGTAGAAAGTTTTGAGTTAGATCATACCAAAGTTCTTGCTCCATATGTCCGAAAAATTGATACACAAGTTGGCGAAAGGGGCGATTTCATTAGTAATTTTGATGTAAGGTTTGTTCAACCTAATCAGAATGTAATCCCGAGTTGTGGCATCCATACGATTGAACATTCTCTTGCGAGTCTTATTAGAGATCGTATAAATGGTATGATAGATTTTTCACCATTTGGATGTCGTACGGGTTTTCACCTTATTATTTGGGGCAACCACACATCAGAAGAAATTGCTTTGGTGATAAAAGACTCCCTAGAAGAAATGGTGAGTGATCAGTTTCGTTGGAAAGATGTTCCTGGTGTTTCAGAAAAGCAATGTGGTAATTACAGAGATCACTCTCTTTTTACTGCAAAAGAGTGGGGAAAACAAATTTTAAAACAAGGAATTTCAAGTGACCCATTCTCACGTAAAATTGTATAGTTATATTTAAGGAGGTAAATAAAATGGTTGTTAAAGTTGGAATTAACGGATTTGGTCGTATCGGTCGTCTGGCTTTGCGTCGTATTCAAACACTTGAGAATATTGAGGTAACACACGTAAATGATTTAACTGATTCAAAAATGTTGGCTCATCTTTTAAAATATGATAGTACTCAAGGAAGATTTAATGGAACGATTGAAGTAAAAGAAGATGATTTTATTATTAATGGTAAGTTTATTAAGGTAACAAGTGAACCAAATCCCGAAAAAATTGATTGGGCTGCTTCTGGAGTAGATATTGTATTAGAAGCAACAGGATTCTTTGCAACAAAAGAAAAAGCTGAAAAGCATCTTCATGCTAATGGTGGAGCAAAGAAAGTTATTATTACAGCACCTGGTGGAAATGACGTAAAAACTGTTGTATTCAATGTAAATCATGAAACGTTGACTGGTAAAGAGACAGTCATTTCACCAGGTTCATGTACAACTAATTGCTTAGCTCCTATGGCTAATACCTTAAATAAAGAATTTGGGATATCTGTTGGTACTATGACAACAATTCACAGTTATACTGGGGACCAAATGACTCTTGATGCACCACACCGAAAAGGGGATTTACGGCGTGCAAGAGCTGCTGCGGTGAACACAGTTCCTACTTCATCAGGAGCTGCAAAAGCTATTGGACTTGTGATTCCAGAACTGGACGGTCTATTAAAAGGTCATGCTCAGCGTGTTGCTACTCCCACTGGTTCTCTTACAGAGCTTATTAGTCTCGTAAAAAAACCTGTTACCGTTGATGAAGTAAACGCTGCAATGAGAGCTGCACAAAATGAAAGTTTTGCCTATAATGAGGATTTAATTGTTTCCAGTGATATTATTGGGGATACTCATGGTTCTATTTTTGACGCAACTCAAACGGAAGTTACAACAGATGGAAAAAATTATCTAGTTAAAACGGTAGCTTGGTATGATAATGAAATGAGTTTCACAGCTCAATTAATTCGTACTTTAAATTATTTTGCTAATATCGCTAAGTAATTTAAAAATATTATTTCAATCCTATTGACTAGGAGGAATCCGATGGAAGTTGGTAATGATATAAACCTGACTGATGGGGAACAATGGTCGTTTTATAATGGGGTGGCTAAACATTTTGATGATCATGTGAGGCTGTCTGTTCCGTTGTACGAAGAGGGACATAAACTTATCTGTTATTTGAGTGATTTTTTTCTAAAAGATGATTCTAGCTGTTATGAGATTGGAAGTTCGACAGGAACATTAATTAAAAAGTTATACCAACGCCACCATAATAAGAATAATATAACTTTTTATGGGGTTGAGCCTGTAAAGGAAATGATAGAAATCGCTCAAAATAATGATAATACAGAAATTGAATATATTAACGATTCAATTGAAAATATAAATATGACACCTGCAAATCTAATTGTTGGATACTATTTCTTACAGTTTATACCTATTTCAAAACGTAAAGAAGTCATCCAAAAAATTTATGATGCATTAGTTCCGGGAGTTGGATTTATTCTATTTGAAAAGGAACTTCCATTGGATCCTAAAATATACAAACTTGTAACTTCATCATACATGAAATTTAAAATAGATCATGGATTTTCTCCTGAAGAAGTTTTATCAAAACAGTTTAGTCTAGAAGGTGCAATGGTGACGAATACACATTCTGAAAATCGACGACTTTTATCTAGTGCAGGTTTTTCGCATATTACAACAGTAATGAAATATGGAGAATTTAATGGATACTTATGCTTCAAATGATAATAAATGGGAATTGTTACATAAAAATTCACAAAATAAGAAAGTCAGAGTAAAACCAAATTATGCAATAAAAAGAATATTGTCTTTGAAAGATAAGGTCATTCTGGACAATTTTTCAACACGAACACTTGAAATTGGTTGTGGGTTTGGTCGAAATCTTAAGTATCTTATTGAGAATAATTTTTCTGAACGTTATTTTGGAGTTGACTTAACTAAAACAGCAATTGATAAGTGTTCAGAAGCACTAAGAGAACCAGTTAGTAGTAGTTTACTTGAATTAAAAAAATGTAATGTTGGAAAGGGAATTCCTTTTCCTGATAATTACTTTAATTGTGTTTTTGATATTATGTCTCCTATTACATTTATTGTAGACGAAAAAGAAAGGAAAACATATTTTTCAGAAATTTATAGAGTATTAAAACCTGAGGGCTCATTTTTCTTTTTGGCAGCACGTAAAGAAGGGAAATTTATTGATGCATACGATGACCCTAATCTCCTTGAAAAGGGATATATAAAAAGGAAGATTGACGACATGATAGAGAAAGTGTACACTTTCGACGAATTGACAGCCCTATTATATCCTTTACATCAAGAAAATTTAGAAATAGCTTCAGAACACACTAGAGCATTCGGTTCTGAAAAATTTATTCGTGAAAATGGCTTTTGGTTTGGACAATTCAAAAAGAGGACAATGTAATTTTAATTGAATTTTTTAGAGATAATCTTTCTTATTATTACTTCTTATCTATCATTGAAAGACAGATTACCAGAGGTACTCATCTAGTCAATAAACACTCTAACAATTTGGTTAGAGTGTTTTTATATATGCGAACGTTCAATTTTATTTCACAAAAAATGTAGTTGCAATATGCAACCGATTTTTATTGCAGTACATTGAAATAAATTCAAAAATCGCATAAAATTAAGAATTCTACCGTCTATTGACGTATAGTGAATTCCTATTTTACTTTTATAAGGAAAAATAAAATAGAGAAGCCCAATACAAGCTTCTCTCCTATCATTGCTACATAACCTTCCTTTGGTTAGTTTTTTGGTTAATTTTTACTATCTCTTTTTAACATTCCATTAAAATAAGGGATTCTGCTAAATAGTATGGGTGTCAAAAATTTTCATCATTTCTCTTTTAGTTCCTCGTCTTTCCGAAAGATACCTAAATAGGCTTGGTTGAGCCATTTCTAGTTTTCATATTCTCTCATGCCTCCCCATGCTTTCCTATACTCTAGTTAGTATGTGGTTAGTTTTTAGAGAGTAACTTGGTTAAGCTTCTCCCTAACTCGATCATGTATGGTTTCAGTCACATGACTGTACATCCTCAAAGTAATTGATTCATCAACATAACCCACATACTCCATAATAGTTTTAATTGGAATACCTTCCTACTAAGGAGAGAACTAAATTTAATTCATTTTTACTGATGTAATGCTCCTGAGCCTTCCTCAGTTTGTCATAATTGGCCTTTACTTTCGGAATAACAACATTTTTCGAGCCCTATCGGACTTTATTCTACAACAGACATATCACAAAGATTATTTTTTATGAAAATTGGTCACGGTTTGATATTGCTTTCCCCAGTCACATAAAGTTTTAAGGACCGGTTCAAGAGTCTGACCTATTTCAGTAAGGGAATATTCTACTTTTGGCGGAATCTCTGGATAAATGGTTCGCTGAATAATTCCCTTTTCCTCCAATTCTTTTAATTGGTCTGTTAATGTTTTAGTCGTTATGCTTCCTAACAAACGTCTTAGTTCATTAAAGCGTACTGTTTTCTTTTTATAAATATTCCAGAGTATTTTCAATTTCCACTTGCCGCTTAATATGTTCACACCAAGTTCCATGGGACAGGTATTTCCCAGCATGATGGATTTAGCCATTCTGTACACTTCCTTCATTGGCAGATATAGTAATTGATACTAGATATCAAAAATGTGCCTACTTGTTCTCAAACTTAGGACATGCTACCATTTCATTATAACAAAAGAAACTGGAGAGGAAAACGAATGATGATTATTGATAACATCCAACACGTCATGCTCCCATTAGAAATGCAAGTGGATAAATTAGAAAAAGCCAAAGTTGATAAAGCTATCTTATTTTGTACAACACCACACCCCGAAAAAGCCAAAAATTATTCTGAATTCAAAAAAGAAATGAATACTCTTTTTGAGTTGCTATCAGGCCATAGTCAAACAATCGCCCCATTAGACAGAATGAGACAAAATAACCAAGAGGTTGCTCAAGCTATCCAGCAATATCCAGATAAATTCTATGGTTTTGGCTCCCTTCCTTTAGGATTGTCATTAGACGAAACCATTAAATGGATTAAGGAGCAGATTATAGGAAACGATTTTAAAGGTATTGGTGAATTTACTCCAGGGTCCGATGAACAGATTTACCAATTAGAAGTTATTTTTAAAGCATTGGAACAGTTTCCAAAATTGCCAGTATGGGTGCATACCTTCAACCCTGTCACATCTAAAGGAATTGAAATACTGATGAATCTAACCAAGAAATATCCGCAAACACCCGTTATTTTTGGACACATGGGAGGTTACCAGTGGATGACTGTCATAGATTTCGTCAAAGAGACAGCCAATGCTTATGTTGATTTATCAGCAGCTTTTTCTACATTAGCTGTCAAAATGGCTCTGGCGGAAATTCCAGATAAATGTCTTTTTGGATCAGATGCCCCCTATGGAGAACCTTTCATTAGCAAAGAATTAGTCGAATTTTTAGCCCCATCTTTGGAAGTTAAAAATATGGTTTTAGGAAAGAATATATTAAGACTGATTAATGGATAAACAAAAATCAAAAAATAATAACTTTTGCAAAGAAAGCGTTCTAAGTGGCCCTGGGACATCCTCTTATGAACAAGCAAAGAACAGTTAAGACACCAGAAAAATACCTTGCTAAGTTTTAAAAAACAAAAAAATCTCTTCACAAATACAACTTTTGACAACTGCATTGTAAAGAGAATTTGATTATTTTTCATAAGCCAAATCAACACACCAGCGGATACTGCTGTAGGAGACATAACTAATCTATTGATAATCGTCTACTTCCAGAATCCTGTCATAGCATGCCTTGTCTCCCTTATTAAAGTGAATTGGCTTAGACTGAACATCTTGGCTTATTTTTGACGACTACCTTTTGTGGAAGCCATAAGCACCTTGGGCAGGAAGATTTTTGTTTAGACCTTGCAGCTGATTCGGGTGATGCGACAGTAACAAACAGTCTTTGCTGCGGGGCCTACCAGCGTGGCTACTCCCCACTTTAGACCAAATGGGACTTCTACACTTTTTATTCCCTACATATCAGCTTGCCCTAGCTTATCCGCTTTATTCTTTTTGGACATTAGAAAACGAGGTTTTGACCATACATCAAAATCTCGTTTTTTGTAATTTTCTAATTTAAACCTAAAACCTGATTAATAAAGTTCATACACAATCTTTTCCAAATTCCTAATGTTTCATAATCTGAGAATTCTGCCTGTGTATTGCGATTAATGACAGATAGACCATGTTCTCCCACTGCAAACATATGTAATTCATAGAAGACACCATTGTCTTTTAGTTTCTTCGCATAGTCTAAAAGAGCATTGTTATAGATGCAGTCATCATTTTGCATCCCCCAAATAAAGGTAGGGACGGTATCTCTGGAAATATGTTCAATTGGACTGTGTTTTTTCAAATTTTCCTTGGTTAATTCTTTACCCACAACGGTCTTCAAAGCGCCAGTTAAAAAATCTAGTTTGGGCATAGGAGATAAGTTGGTGGGTTGCTGATTATTCGGATCAGCCATAACGCTATCATATTGATAAGAGAAATCCAATAAAGGATAAGATAGGACAACTAAGCTTGGTCTTATTTTTTCCTCTGGGTAGGCAAAATAAGCTTGCAGAGAAGGCTCATTCCAACGATTGGCCAGGGAAGCACAGTGGGTAGCACCAGCCGAAAAACCAATAAAAATGATTTTATCTGGATCAACATTCCATTGCTCTGCTTTTTCTCTTGTGACCAGAAGCATTTTAGCCAAGTCATACAAGGGAGCTGGATAGCCACTTTCCTGGCCCACTCTATAATCTAGCGTAATAGCTTGGAAGCCCTTGTTAAGGAAATAAAGGGCGACTGGCTCTTTTTCTCGGTCAGTTACCTTGAAAAAGCCTCCGCCACCACAAATAATCACAGCAGGGCGTGGATTATAATTCTTAATATCTGATGTCTCTTCCACCAAATAGGTTGTATAAGTAACAGCCTTTTTATCAGCTTCTGACCAAAGTTGATCGGTATTGATTTTCATAAATTTTCTCCTTCCTTTAACTACAAGGCCATTGAGTGATGTCAAAAAGAAAATCTGATGCCCCTACATCTAAAATCTACATTTTTTCTACATCACCGTGAGCGTGTTCCCCTATCATGGCACTAATATAATTTTCCGCCTTTCTTTGTTCTCATCCAACAATCGGTGAACTTCAGCCGCCTCGTCAAAGCTCCTAATGGCAATATCATCTTCTAAAAGTTGACCTTCTTTAAAGGCTTCATTTAACAATTTTCCTGCTAGTTGCAATTGACTTAAACTAGCATGACTAATCACAAAACCTTTAATTTGTTGACAGTTCATATATAACTGTCGAGCACTAAAGATCTCTCCCCGAGGAGTTGTTATAAGTGTTAGGACACCCTTTAAAGCTAACAAATCACTATTAGTCTGCAAGGCTATTTCTCCAGAGGTATCAATAATCTGATCAAAACCAGTTGGAAATTGCTCTGCCAGTTTTTGAAAAAGCCTATCATCATGATAATCAAAACAGACAGAGCTCCCAATTTCCCGCAATCTTGAAAAGTCTCGCTGGTTAGAGGTTGTCACAACCTTTGCTCCCGCCTTATGAGCAAGCCAAAGTAACTTGCTACCCACATGACCTGCTGCTCCTTCAATCAATAAAGTTTGATCTGGTAGCAACTGCATAACATCCTGTAAAACTATGGCTGCTGTTGCAGCGGAATGAACAGCCCCAATTAGCTTGACCGGATCAGCACCTGTGGGAACTAAGAAAAGTCTTTCCGTCGAAATTAAAGCATACTCACTAGTAACTCCCTGCCTGCCATCATAACCCATACTATTGGTCC
>ERZ773269.903-NODE-903-length-32563-cov-82.576873_pt1 | contig 32563 bp, 29 predicted proteins | sample MGYA00511958_ERZ773269 | MGnify/ENA primary metagenome ERZ773269 (study PRJEB29015, sample SAMEA2737761) | human gut metagenome | biome: human gut; feature: human-associated habitat; material: faeces | place: China | collected 2012 ... | reverse complement strand
TTGCCAACGCAGAAAACATCAACAGCCTGAGCCATTCGCTCAACAAGCTGGATAGTCGCATCAATCGCGTCGGTGCTGGCGCAGCCGCTCTGGCAGCCCTCCATCCGCTGGATTTCGACCCGGACGACAAATGGGACTTCGCCGCTGGTTACGGTAACTACCGCGGTGCCAATGCAGCAGCCGTTGGCCTCTACTACCGGCCCAATGAAGACACGATGTTCAGCGTCGGCGGCAGCTTCGGCGGCGGTGAAAACATGGTCAATGCCGGCATCAGCCTGAAAATTGGCGGCGGCAGCCATGTTTCTACTTCCCGCGTAGCTATGGCCAAAGAAATCCGCGACTTGCGGCAGGCTTTGGAAGACCAGGCTGCGGAAATGGCCCAGCTCAAGGCGATGCATCACCTGGCTATCGATCCCAATAAGAGTATGCTCTTCCCGGATGTAGCCGATAACCACTGGGCTTATGAATACGTGACCAAACTGGCCGGCAATGGCATTATCGAAGGGTATCCCGATGGACTCTTCAAAGGCAATCAGATGATGACGCGCTACGAATTTGCAGCCATCGTCTACCGTCTGATGGAAAAAGGACTCGGCCATACGGATCCGGAAATGAACCGTCTGGCCCGTGAATTCAGCAATGAACTGTCCTACATCCGCATTGACACCATCCATCAGGATAAAGACGGCACGCCGACGGTACAACGCGTCCGCGTAAAGAAATAAGGACGAATTAGTTTGTAGTACAGAGTTTGTAGTTTGCAGAAGAGGGCTTTAAATTTTTTGCCATGGGCTAAAAACTACAAACTGCAAACTTAATACTCAAAAAGAGCTTGTCATCTTGTGACAAGCTCTTTGTCTATTCAGCTGTATGACAATCATGTTATAATTAATAAAAAGGAAAGACTATGTGTACCGAAAGACAGGTGACGGAGGTGGGGGAAATGGGCAGGCTGGTACGGTATTTCTGTTGCTTGTTTTGGTTCCTGGCCCTGTGTCAGGTCCAGGGCGGCCGGATTATATATGATGCCAGCGGGAGCCAGGCCTACGGCCGGGTCCTGCAGGCCGCAGGGTATGAGGCGGAAGGGATGCCGGCAGGCCAGCTGCTGCGTCACCTGCCGGAAGACGAGGTCATGGCCATCGAGGCTTATGATGTCCAGGCTGCCGTGCTCCAGGGGAACGACCGGGTCCCTTATTATTGGTATCCCCAGTATACGGCGACGGTCGTCCTAGCCGTCGCCGATAGCTGCCCGGCTGTCATTACGGGGTGGCACAGTCTGGAAACGGCGCCTGTGTCCCTGGCCGTGGCGACGCTCGAACCGGACCGCGACTTTTTCATCCAGGCCATGAGTTACGGCCTGGACCGGGATATATCGGGTCATGGCGCCGTTTCGGCTTTGCGCCGTATCCACGAACAAGGGCGCCTGATGCTGGACACCCTGCCAGGGCCTTATTCTTATTTCCTCGAACGGCAGCGGCCGCCAGCCGATGTCTATATCCTCTGGGATTATCAGGCCCGGCAATGGCAGCACCGTGGCGCGCCTGTCCATATCGTCGTCCCTGAAGAGGGGACCCTGGCCTTCGAGAAGGGACTTTTAGCGAAGGAGCCCCTGCCGTTTGATGAGAATGCCATGAAAGGGGCCCTTCAGGCGGGCGGTTATGCGCTGTCCGCCCTGCCGAAGGCCGATGGCATCGACGATAGCGACGATTTTCTTCAGTATGCCAGTCATGTTTCGCAGCATACGGAACACCACGTCTTTGGCGTGTATCACGATACGGTCCTGAGCCGGGCCAATCATGTGACCTGGTATATGGCTGCCTGGTTCCTGGTCCTGCTCTGGGGCTGCCGCTTGCGGCGCCAGGTCTTGCAGCCGCCGATCCGCCAGGCTTATCTCGGCGTCATCGTCGTCCTCTGCGCCTGGATCGCCGTCCGGATTTTCAAACTGGTCCTGCCCGGTACGATGAGCGACTGGATACGCTGGAGCTGGTACAGTTACTATCTCTTTTACGGCGTCCTCATTTCTCTGCTGGTCTGGATTGGCTACGTCGCCTCGCACATCGGCCTGACCCGTCCCTGTCCGCCGTGGCTGAAGGCGGCCTTTGCCGTCAATCTGCTCCTGGCGGCCGCCGTCATGACCAACGATTTCCACCATGGGGCCTTTACCTTTCCCGGAGCGCTGGCCGATGCCGACCGTTATCATCAGTATGGGATTCTCTATTTTCTCCTGTCCCTGACGTATGGGGCTGAGTTCCTCCTGGTCAACGCAGGCCTCTGTTATACCTCGCTGCGCCAGCGCGTGCGCCATCCCTGGTGGATGGCCCTGCCCCTGGTCTGCACCTTCGGGTATGGCGGCTACGTTGTCGGCTATGCCTGGGGCCTGCCGAATATTTTCCGTTCTGAACTGGTCCTGACGACAGTCGTCTGGACCCTGGTCTGGATGGAAATCGTCACTAGAGGGCGATTCATCCCGGCCAATGAAGGCTATGTCGAATTTTTCCGCCAGTCGAGCCTGGCCATGCAGCTCTGTGACGATACGGGACGCGTCTGCTATGCCTCGCATGACGTGGACCGTAAGGTACAGGCCGATTGGGAAGCCCAATCCATGCCCATCCGCGGCGGCTGGGTCCGCTGGTATCGGGATATCCGGCCCCTGCGGGAGAAACAGGCCGCCCTGCGCCGGGTCAACCAGGCCTTGACCCGGTCCTATGAACTGCGCTGCCGGGCCAGTGCCGTCCGCCGCCAAGTCGTGGACCGCCAGGTCCGCCAGCGCATCTACCGGGAGCTGGAAGCCATCATCGCCCGCAAGCGGCCGGCCATCGAGGACCGCCTGGCCTATCTCAAGACGGCCCGGCCCGGTCCCGATACGGATGCCGTCGTCTGCCGGCTCCATGTTTTGGTCTGTTATCTGAAAAAACGCTGTGTCCTCTTGCTGCGGGGACGGGAAGACGGGACCCTCGATGCCCGTGAATTGGCCCTGGCCCTGCAGGAATCGCAGCGTTACCTGGATCAGGCCGGCCTCCAGGGGCGGGTCGGCTTTGACCTGGACGGGCAGCTGCCGGCGTCGGCGGCCCTGACCTTGTACGATGTCTTTGAAGAAGTGGGTGAAGCGGCCCTAAATCAGGGCGAGTCCTATTGGCTCTGCCAGTTCCGGGAATCAGAAAAGGACTGGATTTTTTCTCTGGTCTTGGAACAAGCCGAAGGGGAAGACTGGCTGCCTCCGTGGCAGGGATTGGCCGCTTATGACGTCGCCGTGGGCTGTGACAATACGGGCTATGGCCGGCGGCTGACCGTCTGTGTGGGAAAGGAGGCGCACTATGGTTAATCTCTATACTTTGCCGACGTCTGTCATCGTCCTGTTCATCGTCGTGATCCTCAGCCTCTTCCTGGCCAACAGCGTTCTCTATTATCTTCTCATGCCACAGGCCCAGTTCCGTCAGCTCGGCCGCAAATGCCTGGAAGGGAGCAGCCTGGTCCTGCTCATGGCCATGGCGTCGATTTTGTATGAAGTCTACACGGACAGCCTGAGCGGTATCGTCTACGACGAAGCGACGGATTTCTGGCGCTACAGTACGGCCCTGGCCGGGACAGCAGGCGCCCTGTACTGGAGCCATGACCGTCAGGCCGGCAGTCTCCCTGTCCTGGCGGCGTCGCTCCTGCTGCTGCCCGATTTGGACGGCTGGCTGCCCGGCTCGTTAGTCCTGGCCCTGGCTTGCCTGGCCTGGCGCCTGGTCCGCCTCCTGCCGCAGACTTATGAGCAGTACCAGAAGCAGTTGACGGCCCGGTCGATACAGACCGCCGTAGACTGCCTCGATGAAGGCATCCTCATCAGCCTGGAAAAGGGTGAGCCTGTCCTGGGGAATTTTGCCATGTATGCCGTCATGGAACAGCTCATCGGCACGGTCGTGCGCAATGCCAATGTCTTTTGGCATCTCCTGCCCTTTTGCGGCAGCCGGCCCGGCCTGTCTATGGAACGCCATGGCCAGGACCTGCTCTTTCGCTGGGATTCCGGACAGGCCTGGCTCCTGCAGCGGCGGCCTGTCCGCTTCCGCCGCCAGTCGGGCTGGCAGATCACGGCAGCCAATGTGACCGCCCTTCATCGCTTGAACCGGGAACTGGCCCAGAAGAACGCCGTCCTGGAACAGCGTAATGAAGAAATGAAAGAAGTTCTCGACGGCCTCGTAGCCCTCCAGACCCGGCAGACGACGGAGAGCCTCCGCTATAAGATACACGACCTCCTGGGGCAGCGCATCACTATCTTGCAGCAGCTCCTGAATAACCCGGCCGTCAGCGATTACGGCGAAATCCTGCCGCTCGTCGAAGACGTCTTGTCCGATTTGCGGTGCGATGCCGCAGCGGATCCGCAAGAACGGCTGGATGCCTTGGTGACGACGTACCGCAACTTGGGCGTCACCGTGACTGTGACGGGGAACTTACCGGCCGATACCCATCAAGCCGGGGAGTTCGTGCGCATTATCCGCGAAGCCATGACCAATGCCTTGCTCCACGGCCTGGCCCGGTCGATTGCCGTGACCTTCGGCTGCGGCCGACAGCCGGCCCTGGTCATCGCCGATGACGGCCAAGGTTGTCCGGGTCCCATCCAGACCGGTACGGGCCTGCAGGCCATGGAACAGCGCGTCCGGGCCTTAGGCGGCCGGCTGACGCTGACCAAGGCACCGCACTTTATCATTACTATAGAAATGGGGGAGGACCATGATCCGACTGCTCATCGTAGACGACCAAAAAATCCTGCTTGAAGGACTGAAAAAAATCTTTGAAGGCCAGCGGCACATCGAAGTCGTCAGCACCCTGTCTTTTTCGGAACTCGTCGAACCCGCTTGCGACCGGCTCCGGCCCGACGCCGTCCTCCTGGACATCTGCATGGAAGGGAAGAACAGCGGCATTGCTCTGACACAGCGCCTGAAAAAGAAATACCCCGGTCAGAAAATCATCATCATGACCGGGTTCCAAGATATAAGTTTTATTGAAATGGCCCGCGACGCCGGGGCAGACAGTTTCATCTATAAAGAGAGTGCTGCCCGTGATTTCATCGACTGCCTGGAACGGACCCTGGCCGGGGAGCACCTGTTCCCAGATGTCCGGGGAAAAGTGACTTTTGGGGCCTGCCATATCAGTCTGACCGACCGGGAGCTGGATATCCTGCGCCTGGTCTGTCAGAACCTGTCATATCAGGAAATTGCCGATGAATTGCAGATCAGCAAGCGGACGGTCAGCTTCCATATCAGCAACATGCTCAGCAAGATTGGCCATAAGAGCCTGGTCGGCCTGGCTGTAGAAGCGGCCGACAAAGGCTACGCGCCAGTCTGTCAGAAGTAAGCTGTCAGGCTCGTGCCGAGGACCGTTTCCCGGAAGGCTCCCGTCCAGGCCGTGTCGTGGCGGTTCTTCAGGGAAAAGCCTTCGACGGCCCAGGCCAGGCCGGGCTGGACGATGTAATCGAGGCGGGCGCCCCAGCCGCAAAAGCCCATGCGGCGGAAGAAGGTCGTATCGCCGTCCATGGTATGGTAGAGGATGGACGCCGACGGCTGGTCGTAATAGCGTATCCAGGCTTCATACGAGCCTTTTTGCCGCTCGTCGAGATGGCCATAGGTCAAGGCTGCGACGAAACCGGAATCGTCCGTATCATAGTCATCGGCGTCATGATGCCCCCAGGCGCGGAGCAGGTCCAGGCTGGCCGTGAGCTTCGGCGTCAGGTCATAGGTCAGGCGCCATTCGGCGATGCGCTGTTCGTCGAAGCCCGTGCCGGCCCGGCTCTGGCCGACAAGTCTCGGCCCTGACGGTGGCAGGGATTGGATGCGGTGGAAAGCGAGATAGGCTGCGTCGCTTTTCAGGCGGCCGTACTGGCTGCTGTGGAGCAGACTCCAGCCTCGCAGGCGATGCCTGTCATCAGCTCCCGTCGTGCGGCCGGCAAAGAAGGTCAGGCTGCCCAGACTGTCGCTCCGCTGGCCCAGACGCAGACGCAGGCCGTCGACTTTCTTATCGATGACGTTGCCGTCCAGGAGATAGTAGTTGAACCGGCCCGCTTCGACTTTGAGCCGGTCTTGTTCGTGCTGTACGTAGAGCCGGCCGAGGTATAAGTGATGGTTGGCGTCAGTTTCTTTATCATTGCGCAGGTCTTCAAGCTGCGTGCGCAGCGACGTCTGTTCGTCAAAGTGGACGAAGGGGAAGAGACGCAGGCGGCGCGTCGCCAGGTAGACCCGTTCGTCGTGGCGGCGGACCTTATCCGGCGCCGTACGGCTGTCGGCGCGGAACTGGCCGCGGCCCCAGAGCCAGCGGTAGTCACCGTGTATGTCGACATAGGGATACGTGTTTTTTTCCGTGACCGGGATTTCCTGATCCTCCAAAGGCGCTGTGTCATCGACCGGCCTTTCCGGGACGGCCGGTGAGCTGGCAGACAGGCCGAGGGGGATGAGCACGGCCCAGGCGAGGCAGACGGCTGTTTTCCATGGCGGGAAGGACTTCGTGTTCATGAGTACATCCTTTCGCGATACTTTTTTATAAGTATATCATGCCTGAAAGCCTGCTGTATACCATACTGGTTTACAAAAATTTTTCGATTACAATAAAAGATAATATTTAGGGAAAGGAGGCGATGCCTCTTTATGAAGACTTCATCGACGCGGCACAGCCTGATTGACTTGGTGCGCCGCATTTTACATTCCTATTTTGCCTCATCCAACCTGGATTTGCTCTTGGCTTATCTGGCGCCCGATGTCGTCTGGCTCGGCGCCGGCCGGGAAATGGGTGCCGAAGGGCGGCAGCGGGTCGGCGATATCTTCCGGGCCAGTGCCAACCGGCTCATCCCCTGTGTCATGAGCCAGGAAACGTACCGGACCAAGGAACTGACGGAGGACTTGTGGCTGGTTGAGGGTTCGTGTCAGCTGAGGACCGATCCGTCGTATAAAGTCTATCTGCAGGAATATCAGCGCTGTACCTTCATTTTCCGCCGCCGTCAGGAAGACGCGGAGGAGACGGAGAAACGTCCCTGGGAAATCGTCTACATCCACAATTCCATCGCCTATCGGGAGCTCCAGTCCCATGAAATGTTCGCCTGGACCGAGGGCCTGCGGAACTATAAGCGCCTTCATCAGCCCGATATCAGCCTGTTGACCTTGACAGATAAAGCCAAGATGCTTTATCTCTTCCGCAGCGTCTATGAAGCCCTGCCAGAGGAACTGCAGGAAGTCCTGCTCATGCTGGCCCAGATGCCGGACTTTACGGCCGGGGAAGCCGGGGCCTTCTGCCATCAGGCATCCGAGTCGGAGCGCCTGTTATCGGCGTGGGAAAAGAACCCTTTCCTGGCCTTTCACTACGACGCCGGGAAGTATACCTTCCATCCAGGCTTTGCCAGCTTCTTGCAGAAAGAGTTCCGCAAACATTCCTACCCCTGGCAGCAGGCCATGTGGTGCCGCATCTGCGACGGTTACTTGCAGGAAGGCGCCTATAAAGAGGCCTTTTCCTTTGCCGTCCGGGCCAAGGACAGCAGCCGCATCTTGCAGGCTGTCGCAGGCGGCGGCCTGTCCGTCCTCTATTTCCAGCCTGTCGAAGCAATTTTGGATATTTTTCTCCAGGAGCCGGACCACAGCTGGATGGTCCATACCGGAGCCTGCCTGCGCCTGCTGCTGTTCATCAACCTGACGGCAGGGCCGCGCAAGGCCGCCGTCGACCGCCGGCGCTATCTGGATATCGTAGCGGACCATACGGCCTTTTCGGCGTCGGCCCAGGCGGCATTGTACGTCCTGGAAGGACTGGATCATCTGCCCGTCGCCCGGGCCATGCTGCCCTATTTCCGGAAGGCCCGTAGCCTGTGCCAGCAGACCGGCGCGCGCCTGCCTTATGATTACATGAAAGGCGTGACCCAAGGCGTCTTCGGCCAGCTCGTGGCTTATTGGCAGCGGCCTGGCGAGTTGTCCCAGGAAATCCAGTGCCTGCGGCAGTTGTACGACTGCTGCGGCCAGATCATCGAAGGCTGTGACGCCGCCCTCTGGCAGGATGCCATCATTGCCGAAGAACAGTACCTCTTAGGCCATATCTCCGTGGCCAAGGCCTTGATGAAGCCCTTCCTGCAAGGACCGCTCGACCAGGAGGATGGACAGCAGCGGGCCATCATCGCCCTCTTCCTTTTGCCGCGCATTGCCCTTTTCGAGAAGAACATGGACGATTTTGCCCAGTGCCAGCGCGTATGCCAGCGGCTGCTGGATATCGTGACCGACGATTTGCTGCTCACGGATTTGAAGATTACGTCGGCTTTCGTATCGTGCCTTTTGGAAGAGCCGTCGGAGAAACAGAGCGAAATCCATGAACAACTGGAGCTGCTCAACCGCCATCCGTCCTTATATGATACTTTCATGTCCCTGCGCCACCGCATCCTCCTGACGATGCGCAAATATCAGCAGCTGCAGCTCATCCTGGACCCGCAGACCCTGGAAGGGGACAGTCCGGTGGCGACAATGCGCAAGCTATACGACAGCATCCTCCTGGCCATCGTCGAAGAACAGCTGGGCAAGATGGACAAGGCCAAGGTGTTCTTTGCCAAAGCCCTGGCCATGGCCGAACCGGACCAGGTCGTCATGCCCTTTGCCGAACACGCCCTCTTTTGCCCGCAGTGCCTGGAATGGGCCCGGCAGAAACAGGAACATGCCGATTTCATGGCCAAAGTCGACGCCTTTTCGTTGGAACAGGTGCCCGTCATCAAGCCTGTCGAAGATGCGTTGACGCCGAGGGAACAATTCATCATCAATATGGTGTCCCAAGGGAAGACCAACCAGGAAATCGCCAAGGCCCTCAATATCGCCGAAATCACCGTCAAGAAGCGCCTGTCCCAGCTCTATCACCGCTTCGGCGTGACCAATCGGACCGGCCTGATCCATAAATTCAAGGGCAAGGCCTGAAGGCTGTCCGTTGCGGCAGGCGGCGATAGACTGTATAATGGAGGGAAAAATAGATAGGAAAGAGGAGATCGTTTATGAAAATCAGGACGGCTACGATGGCCGATTTAGCCGCTGTGGCGGCTGTAGAGAAAGCCTGCTTCCCGCCGGCAGAAGCGGCGACGGCCGATGAATTCCGAGACCGCCTGGCCCATTATGCGGCCCATTTCTGGCTGCTCTTCGATGAAAAGGGGGACCTCGTGTCCTTCGTCGACGGCATGGTGACGGATGAACGGGATTTGACTGACGCCATGTACGCTCAGGCGGCCATGCATGACGAAAAGGGGGCCTGGCAGATGATTTTCGGCGTCAATACCCTGCCTTCGTGCCGCCGCCATGGCTATGCCGGGAAGCTCCTGGAAGCGGCCATTGTCGACGCCAGGCAGCAGGGACGACAGGGCCTGGTCCTGACCTGCAAAGACAAGCTCCTCCCGTACTATGCGAAATTCGGCTTCCAGAACGAAGGCGTCAGCGCCTCCGTCCACGGCGGCGTTACCTGGTACCAGATGCGGCTGACTTTTGAGTAGCCATCGTGCGAGCCCCTGCAATATAAATACAATTTTAAATTTGTCCCTTCTGCTGTATAGTTTGTAGTGCAGAGTTTGTAGAGGATGGTTTTAAATTTAAAGCCTTCACTAAAAACTACAAACTGCAAACTTAATACTCAACAAGAGGTTGTCTTAATGCGACAACCTCTTGTTGAATCCATGAAAAACGTGTATAATTAAAGTTAGTCTGATGATTTTTATGTATGTCGACAGGGGAGATGTGTTTGTTCATGAATAAAACGATCGTTACGTCTATTTTTGTCGTATTGGCCTTATTGTTATCGACGACGTGGGACTTGCTGGCTGTCAAGATTTTGCTGACAGGCTGTCTCATGGGCTGGCTGGCCCGGACTATCGTCGCCAATTTCCAGGCCAATGCCAAAAAAGCCGCTGCCCGTAAGAAGCGGGTTCGCCGTCCGCGTGCGGCCCAGCACAGTCAGGCCGGCCAGACGAGCCAGGCCGGTGTATCCGGGCACTGAGGATGAAAAAAGCTGAAATCCATAAAATGTAAATAATTGTCACATTGACATGTAATATGTTAAAGGGATTAAACGAAATCATAACGTTTAATCTCTTTTTTATTCTTAAAAAATATAAGAAAAACGCCGATGATGACTTAATAGTATATTTGACAGGGCTTTTTAATCGTGCTATACCGTACATATGCGCAGAAGCAAAGATGTATTTTATGGCATTCATATTTATTTACCTTAACATCTTCAGCTCCTCCGCGCAGATTCATTTGTTTTTTGGGAGTATAGGAGGAATTTCTATGAATGGTGTTGTTTTAGTCACTTGTGCTATCGTCATCCTGGCGGTAGCCTATCGGTTCTATGGCAAGTGGCTGGCTAAGACGTGGGGCATCGACCCCAACGCCCTGACGCCGGCCCATCGCCTGGAAGATGGCCAGGATTATACGCCGTCTTCTAAGTTCACGGTCTTTGCCAATCAGTTCTCGTCCATCACCGGTGCCGGCCCTGTCACGGGCCCGATCATCGCCGCTGCCTACGGCTGGCTGCCGGCTTTCTTATGGCTCATGATCGGCGGCGTCTTCTTCGGTGCCGTCCAGGACTTCGCAGCCCTCTACGCATCCATGAAGAATGACGGCAAATCCATGGGCGTCCTCATCGAAAAGTACATCGGCACGACGGGCCGCCGCCTGTTCCTGCTCTTCTGTTGGGTCTTCAGCCTGCTGGTCATCGCCGCTTTCGGCGATATCGTCGCTACGACGTTCAACGGCTTTGCCAAGGATGGTTCCCTGGTCCTGCCCAATGCGGCAGCTGCATCCATTTCCATGCTGTTCATCTTCGTCGCCATTGCCTTTGGCCTGTTCATCAAGAAGTTCAATCCCAGTGAAAAAGTACGCTTCGTCATCGCCATTGTCCTCTTGATTGCCATGCTCTATGTCGGCATCGACCTGCCGATTTACCTGGACCGCATGACCTGGCTGTACATCATCTTCGCTTATATTTTCTTTGCTTCCATCATGCCCATGTGGCTCCTGAAACAGCCACGTGACTACATCAGCGCCTTCCTGCTGCTCATGATGATCGCCGGCGGCGTCATCGGTATCTTCATCGCCCAGCCGACGCTGAATATGCCGGCCTTCACGTCCTTCTCGGTCGGCGGCAAGGATTTGTTCCCGATCCTGTTCATCACCATCGCCTGCGGTGCTGTTTCCGGCTTCCACAGCCTCGTTTCGTCCGGTACGTCGTCGAAGACCCTGGATAAGGAGCAGGATTCGGTCTTCGTCGGCTACGGTTCCATGTGTGTCGAATCGGTCTTAGGTGTCGTTTCCCTGGTCATCGCCTGCGCTGCCGCTTCCAACGGCCACGTCGCTTCGGGCACACCGTTCCAGATTTTCTCCGGCGCCGTCGCTGGTTTCTTCACCATGTTCGGCCTGTCCCAGACGGCAGCTGCCTGCATCATGACCATGTGCGTATCGGCCCTGGCCCTGACGACCCTCGATGCCGTCGGCCGTATCGGTCGTATGTCCTTCCAGGAACTGTTCAGCGTCGATGAAGGACAGGAAATGAACACGATCCAGAAAATCTGCGTCAATAAGTATTTTGCTACGGTCATCACCTTGTTCTTCGGCTTCCTGCTCTGCTTAGGCGGCTACATGAACATTTGGCCTCTCTTCGGCTCGGCCAACCAGCTGCTGTCGGCTATGGTCCTCATCTGCCTGACGGTCTTCCTCAAGACGACAGGCCGCAAGAGCTTCATGCTCTACGTCCCCATGGTCGTCATGTTCTGCGTTACCATGACAGCCCTCGTCGAATCGGCTTACGCCCTGATCATCAAGATTGCCTCGGGTAACTGGTCGTTCCTCATCGAAGGATTGCAGTTCGTCCTGGCCATCGCCCTCATGGTCCTGGCCATCTCCATCGTCTACCACTGCGGCAAAGAACTCGTCCACGCCGACAACAAAACGGCCCACCACGACGCCCAGCCCACGGCGACGCATTGAGGGTGTTAGCAGTTAGCAGTCAGCTGTTAGCAGTTAGCTGTCAGCTGCACGAAGTTTGCAGTTTGCAGTTTTTAGTGAATGGTTTTAAATTTAAAGCCATTTACTAGCCACGAGCCACTAACTACTAATCACTTAAAAGGGCCTGCTGTATATGCAACAAGCCCTTTTTACTTATATAAAATATAATTTATAAAGTTAAATTCCTATCAAAAGCCATGGGTATAACGTTTACATTGTAAAATATGAAAGTTTTTGCTTAAAATCCCTTGACAATATACTCTGTAAAGTGTACACTCTTGGTAACGTTTCCGATAGGGAACCATTCATTTTAGTCATCAAAGAGGTATGTTATCATGGGGTACTTAAAAAATTTGACCATCATGTGTTGTATGATATGATCGTATTGTACAACCATTCATAAGGACAATACAATACGAAACCTATTCATCCAGAGCAGCTGAGGGACTGGCCCGATGACGCTGCGGCAACCTACGTAGGTAAGGTGCCAATTCCAGCAGGAAATAACCTGGCAGATGAAGTCATGGGCATACGTCTATTTATAGCGCCATCTGCATCAGCAGGCGGCGCTTTTCTTTTTGCCAAAAAGGAGCTGAGTACATGGAGCATGTGGCAAGGTATTTGACAGAGCTGATCGGCAACACGCCGCTCTTGGAACTGACTCATTGGCAGGCCCGGCACGGCCTCAAGGCCCGGGTCCTGGCCAAACTGGAGTACATGAACCCCTTGGGCAGCGTCAAGGACCGCGTAGCGGCAGCCATGATCGACGAAGGGATACGGCAGGGGAAGATCAACAAAGATACGGTCATCATCGAACCGACGAGCGGCAATACAGGCATCGGCCTGGCCCTGGTCGCCGCCGTGAAGGGCCTGCACCTGATCTTGACCATGCCTGATACGATGAGTCTGGAACGGCGCAAGATCGTGTCGGCCCTGGGGGCGGAAATCGTGCTGACGCCGGGCATCGAGGGGATGCGCGGCAGTATCGGCAAAGCCGAAGAATTGAGGGATTCTTATGGCAACGCCTTCATTCCCCAGCAGTTCGACAATCCGGCCAATCCGGCCATCCACCGTCAGACGACGGCGGAAGAAATCTGGCGCGATACGGACGGAAAGGTAGATATTTTCATTTCGTCCGTTGGTACCGGCGGTACCATCACCGGTACGGCCCAAGGCCTGAAAGGCCATAAGCCGGACGTCCAGATCGTCGCCGTCGAGCCGAAAGATTCCGCTGTCCTGCACGGCGGCCGGCCGGGCCCGCACGCCATTCAGGGGATTGGCGCCGGGTTCATCCCGAAAGTTTTGGATATGTCTCTCGTAGATGATGTGATCGACGTATCCAATGAGGACGCCTACGGCCGGGCCAGGGAAGTCGCCAAGACCGACGGCCTTTTGGTCGGCATTTCGTCCGGTGCGTCGCTGCAGGCGGCCCTGGAACTGGCCAGCCGGCCGGAAAACGAAGGCAAGACTATCGTCGTCCTTCTACCGGACGGCGGCGAACGCTATTTATCGACGGCTTTATTTGAGGGGTAAGGAATCTAAGTCGGTATAGAGGGGGAAAGAAAATGAACAAGAAGCACATCATAGCTATACTGGCTTTTTCGGCGGCACTGGCCGTCGCCGGGGCCCTGGCTGGCTGCGGACGCAGCGATGACGCCGGGGGCGGCGGCACGATGACGCTGACCAATGTCTCGTATGATCCAACCCGTGAGTTATATAAAGAATACAATGAATTATTCCAGCAGCACTATCGTGAGACGACAGGCAAGGATATCCGCATCATCCAGTCCCATGGCGGATCGGGCAGTCAGGCCCGGTCGGTCATCGAAGGCAGCAAGGCCGATGTCGTGACCCTGGCCCTGGCCCACGATGTGTCGCTCATCGAAAGGGCCGGCCTCATCCATGAAGGCTGGCAGGGGGATTTCGCCAACGATTCGGCGCCGTACACGTCGACCATCGTCTTCCTGGTCCGCAAGGGGAACCCGAAAGGGATACGCGACTGGGACGACCTGGTAAAGCCCGGCGTGAGCGTCATTACGCCGGACCCGAAGAGCAGCGGCGGCGCCTGCTGGAACTTCCTGGCCGCCTGGAGCTGGGGCCTTGACCATTTCGGGGGAAATGAAATCAAGACCCGGGCCTTCATGACCGACTTGTACCGCAATGTGACGGTCATGGATTCCGGCGCCCGTGGCTCGACGACGACCTTTGTCGAAAACGGACAAGGTGACGTCCTCATCGCTTGGGAAAACGAAGCGCTTTATTCTATGCGCGAGTATCCCGATAAGTTCGACCTCGTCGTGCCCAGCATCAGCATCCTGGCCCAACCCAGCGTGGCCGTCGTCGACCGCCTGGCCCGGCGCAAGGGCCATGAAGAGGCGGCTCATGAATACCTGGCCTACCTCTATTCCGATGAGGCCCAGGAACTGGCCGCCAAGAACGGTTTCCGGCCGTCTAATCCGGATATCCTCCGGCGTTATGCCGACCGCTTCAATCTCAAGGTCAAGCTGACCAAGATCAGCGATTTCGGCGGCTGGGAGGCAGCGTATGTTAAATTTTTCAACGACGACGCCTTGTTCGACAAGATCATGGCTGATGTCAACGGCGATGAATAGGAGGGGAGCCGGATGAAACACTTTTTTGCCCGTTCCGGCGGGCGCAATCAGATTATTCCCGGCTTCGGCCTGTCCATGGGCATGACTATTACCATGTTGTCCCTGCTCATCCTCATCCCGCTGGCGTCGGTCCTGGCGCACTCCCTGCAGCTGACGGCCAATGACTATGCCAAGCTCGTCACCAACAGCGGCATCCGCAACGCCTTCATCACCAGCATTTCCTGTTCTGTCCTGGCGGCTTTGGTCAACTGCGTCTTTGGCTTCATCCTGGCCTGGGTCCTGGTCCGCTACGATTTCTTCGGGAAACGTCTCCTGAACGGCGTCATCGAACTGCCCTTTGCCTTGCCGACGGCTGTCGCCGGCATCACCCTTTCCAAGCTCTATTCCGATACGGGCTTCTTCGGCAGTTTCTTTGCCAGCTATGGCATCCAGATCGCCTATACCAAGATCGGCCTGACCATCGCCATGGTTTTCGTCGGCATCCCATTCGTCGTCCGCTCGATCCAGCCGGTCCTGGAGAAGCTCGACCCGACGTATGAAGAAGCGGGCAGTATGCTCGGCGCGTCGCAGTTCACCATTTTCCGGCGCATCATCTTCCCGGAACTGCGGCCGGCCCTGTTGACGGGCTTCGGCCTGGCTTTTGCCCGGGGCCTCGGCGAATACGGCAGCGTCATCTACATTTCCGGCAACAGTGCCAAGCATCATACGCAGGTCGTTTCTTACGTCATCATGCAGAAGCTCAATTACGTCGATTACGCCAGCGCCACGGCCATCGCCCTGGCCATGCTGGTCATCGCCTTTGTCACACTGTTTTCTATCAATATGATCCAGGTCCATCAGGCCCGGCGCGTCCAGTAGAGGAGGGGAGCCATTATGAAACACAGTAAGACAGAAATCGCCTTGCTCACGATCAGCGTCGTCTTCGTCGTGGTCATGCTCATCGTTCCCCTCGTGTCGGTCCTCACCAACTCGCTGGCCGAAGGCTGGGACTTCTACGTACAGGCCCTGACGACGCCATACGTCCTGTCGGCCCTGCGCCTGACCCTGATCGCCACGGTCGCCGCCGTCATCGTCAATACTATCGTCGGCCTCGGTGCGGCCTGGGCTATTTCCAAATTCGACTTCCGGGGCAAGCATTTCCTGACGACCCTCATCGATATACCCTTTTCCATCTCACCGGTCATCGCCGGCCTGGCCTTCATCATGACCTTCGGCCGCATGGGCTGGATCGGTCAGTGGATCGAAGTCCTCAACGACTACTGGGGGACGGATATCCAAATCGTCTTTGCCGTTCCCGGCGTCATCTTGGCGACGATTTTCGTCACCTTTCCCTTCGTCTTCCGGGAAATCATCCCCGTCCTCAGCACCAACGGGCGCGATGAAGAGGAAGCGGCGGCCCTCATGGGAGCCAGCGGCTGGACGATTTTCTTCCGCATCACCCTGCCGCAGATCAAATGGGCCCTGCTCTACGGCATCGTCCTCTGCACGGCCCGGGCGCTGGGCGAATTCGGTGCCGTCAGCGCCTTGTCGAAACTGCGCGGCGAGACTTTTACGCTGCCCCTGGAAATCGACGCCCTCTACCAATCGGGGTCGGCCGATGCCATTACGGCGGCCTTTGCCGTATCGTCACTGCTCGTCTTATTAGCTATCATCGTCCTGCTGCTCCGGACTTTCCTCGAAGCCAAGGCCGATAAAACGTCATAAAGGAGGTGAAGCTCATGTACGTCGAAATGAAACACATCGAAAAGAATTACGGGTCCTTCCACGCGTCGCGCGACGTTTCCTTCGGCATCGACAAGGGCAAGCTCGTCGCCCTCCTCGGTCCCAGCGGCAGCGGCAAGACGACGATCCTGCGCATGCTGGCCGGCCTGGAGAATCCCAACAGCGGCGACATCTTCATCGACGGCCGCCGGGTCAACGACATTCCCGCTGCCAAGCGGGGCATCGGCTTCGTCTTCCAGAACTACGCTTTGTTCCGCTATATGACCGTCTACGACAACGTTGCCTTCGGCCTGGAAATCCAGAAACGGCCGAAAGAGGAGATACGCCAGCGCGTATTGGAAATGATCGACCTCGTCGGCCTGTCGGGCATGGAGAAGCGCTATCCCAACCAGCTCTCCGGCGGCCAGCGCCAGCGCGTGGCCTTTGCCCGGGCCCTGGCGCCGAATCCCCAGGTCCTGCTCCTGGATGAACCTTTTGCCGCCATCGACGCCAAGGTCCGCCAGGAACTGCGCAACTGGCTCAAGGATACGATTCACCGCGTCGGCATTACCAGCATCTTCGTCACCCACGACCAGGACGAAGCCGTCGAAGTGGCTGATGAAATCATCATCACCAACCACGGCCATATCGAACAGGTCGGGACGCCGCTGGATATTTACCGCCAGCCCAGGACGCCCTTTGTGGCTCAATTTATCGGAACTCCAGTTGTCATCGACAACTGCAATATCCTCACGGGATTCCTGCAAGTCGGAATGGGCAAACAAGCCATCGTCCGGCCGGAGTTCCTTAAAATTTACAAACACGGCACGATGAAACAGTATATCAGTGCCGCTGAAGAAGGGACGGTCGAAGCCGTCGTCTTCCGCGGCAGCCACCTCGACGTGACCGTCCGCATCAAGGGCCTGGCCATCCACGGCGAATATTCCTTCGACGACCCGCCACTGTCTGTCGGCGAGACCGTCCAGGTCCTCATTTACCGCTTGTACGTCCTCGACGGCGACAAGACGTATTTAAAAGAAAACGGCGCCATGACCTCGGCCGACGTTTTCTATATTTAACGAAGGAGTCTATGTTATGCAGATTACCAGCGAGAAGATCATCCATACGGATGTCCTCATCATCGGCGGCGGGACGGCCGGCTGTTATGCCGCCCTGACCCTCCGCAGCCTGTCTGATGCGTCCGTCGTCATCGCCGAAAAGGCCGATATCCGCCGCAGCGGCTGTCTGGCAGCCGGCGTCAATGCCCTGAATGCCTATATCACCAAGGGCCATACGCCGCAGTTCTACGTCGACTACGCCAAGAAAGACGCAGCCGGCATCGTCCGGGAAGACTTGCTCCTCACCATGTCCGAAGGCCTCAACGAAGTCACCAGGAAGCTGGAAGACCTGGGACTGGTCATCTTGAAGAACGAAAAGGGCGAATACGTCGCCCGCGGCACGCGCAACATCAAGATTAACGGCGAAAATATCAAGACCATCCTGGCCGACGCCGTCAAGAAGCTCGATGGCGTCCAGGTCATCAACCATCTGAATATTACCGACTACATCGTCCGCGACAATACCATTGCCGGCGCCCTGGGCTTCGATATGCGCACGGGCACGGCCTATGAAATCCGGGCCAAAGCCGTCCTCTGTGCCACAGGCGGCGCAGCCGGCCTCTACCGGCCCAACAATCCCGGTTTTTCCCGGCACAAGATGTGGTACTGTCCCTTCAACACCGGTGCCGGCTATGCCATGGGCATCCGGGCCGGGGCCGAAATGACGACCTTTGAAATGCGCTTCATCGCCCTGCGCTGCAAGGATACCATCGCGCCGACAGGGACTATCGCCCAGGGCGTCGGGGCCAAGCAGGTCAACGCCCGCGGTGACGTATATGAACAGAAATACGGCCTGACCACGTCCCAGCGCCTGTACGGCACGGTCCGGGAAACGCTGGACGGCAACGGTCCCTGTTATCTCCGCACGGAAGGCATCACGCCGGCCCAGGACGAATCGCTCCTCAAGGCCTACCTCAACATGGCGCCGAGCCAGACTTTGAAATGGATCGAGTCGGGGAAATTGCCGAGTCAGCAGAACGTCGAAATCGAAGGGACCGAACCGTACGTCGTCGGCGGCCATACGGCCAGCGGCTACTGGGTCGACACGAACCGCCAGACGACGATCCGCCACCTCTATGCGGCTGGCGATGTCGCCGGCGGCTGTCCGCAGAAATACGTCACCGGTGCCCTGGTCGAAGGGGAAATCGCTGCCAAGGATATGGTCCGCCAGGGCCTGAGCGATGTATCCGGCCTCGATGAAGCCCAGGAAAAGGCCATCCTCGCCGAAAAGGTAGCCGAATACAACGCCGCCCTCGGTGAGACGGACAGCTTCTTCACTGTGGAACAGCTGGAAGAAGCCATGCAGAAAGTCATGGATACCTACGCCGGCGGCATCGGCAGCCATTACCAGTACAACGAAAAGCAGCTGGCCCTGGCCGATGAAAAAATCGACCAGCTCATGGAACTGGCAGCCCACGTCGGCGCCAGCGATTACCATGAACTGCTCTTCGTCTACGAACTGCGCGAACGGCTGACGGTCTGCAAGGTCCTCATCGCCCACCTGCGGGCCCGCAAGGAAACGCGGTGGCATTCCTTTGCAGAGAACCTCGATTATCCGGAACAGCGTGCGGATTGGCTGAAATACGTCAATTCCCGCATGGACGAAGACGGCCAGGTCCACATGATCTACCGCGATTTAGTACCAGGAGGGGAAATTTATGAGCATACGCATTAAGCAGGAACGCTGTATCGGCTGCGGCCAGTGCATCGACGTCTGCCCGGGCAGCCTCATCGACCGCAACGGCCAGGGCAAGGCATGGATGCATTATCCCAAAGACTGCTGGGGCTGTGTATCCTGCGTCAAAGTCTGCCCGGTCCAGGCCATCGACTTCTACCTCGGCGCCGATATGGGCGGCCGCGGCAGCACGATGAACGTCACTGCTGACGGCCACTACCTGCATTGGCATATCCATAAGGCCGACGGCAGTGAAAAGACCATCACCGTCGACCGCAAACAGGCGAATTCATATTAATTAGTTTGCCGTTTGTAGTACCGAGTTTGTAGTAAAAGAGCACCCATTACTGCAAACTACAGACTATAAACTGGAAACTGCATTTTATCAATAGGGGGATTCATATTATGTGTGCATTATCGCATCTCGACAAGTTAGAGGCCGAAGCGATTTACATCATCCGCGAAGTCGCTGCGGAATGTGAAAAGCCGGTCATGCTCTATTCCATCGGCAAGGACAGTTCTGTCATGCTTCACCTGGCCCGGAAGGCCTTTTATCCGGAAAAGCCGCCTTTCCCGTTCCTCCATGTCAATACGACGTGGAAGTTCAAGGAAATGATCCGCTTCCGCGATGAAACCATGAAGAAGTACGGCCTGCAGCTCATTGAATACATCAACCAGGAAGGCGTCAAACAGGGCGTCAATCCCTTCGATTACGGCGCAGCCTATACGGACATCATGAAGACCCAGGCCCTCAAGCAGGCCCTGCACAAATACGGCTTCACCGCTGCTTTTGGCGGTGGCCGCCGGGACGAAGAAAAATCCCGCGCCAAAGAACGTATCTTTTCCTTCCGCAATGAAGCCCAGGCCTGGGACCCGAAGAACCAGCGTCCGGAAATGTGGAAGCTCTACAATACGCACATCCATAAAGGCGAAAGCATGCGCGTATTCCCCATTTCCAACTGGACGGAAAAAGATATCTGGCAGTACATCAAACGGGAAAACATCGACATCGTCTCTTTGTACTTTGCCAAGGAACGGCCCTGCGTCTATCGTGACGGCAACATCATCATGGTCGACGACGACCGCATGCGCCTCAAGCCGGGAGAAGAAATCATGCACAAGAAGATCCGCTTCCGGACCTTGGGCTGCTATCCTTTGACAGGGGGCATCGAATCCGATGCCGATACGCTGGATGCCATCATCGATGAAACGCTGAGCGCCGTATCGTCAGAACGGACGAGCCGCGTCATCGATAATGAAGCAGCTGGCAGCATGGAACGCAGAAAGAGAGAGGGGTATTTCTAAAATGGATAGAAACGGAAACGGCTTGTTAAAATTTATTACCTGTGGCAGCGTCGATGATGGCAAATCGACACTCATCGGTCATTTGCTCTATGACGCCAAATTGCTCTACGCCGACCAGAAGAAGGCCCTGGAACTGGAAAGCAAGGTCGGCAGCCGCGGCGGGGCCATCGACTATTCGCTGCTCCTGGACGGCCTCATGGCGGAACGGGAACAGGGCATTACCATCGACGTAGCCTACCGCTATTTCAGCACGGACAACCGCAGCTTCATCGTCGCCGACACGCCGGGCCATGAAGAATATACGCGCAACATGGCCGTCGGCGCTTCCTTTGCCGACTTGGCCATCATCCTCATCGACGCCACCAAGGGCGTCCTGGTCCAGACCCGCCGCCATGCCCGCATCTGCGCCCTCATGGGGATCCGCTACTTCATCTTCGCCATCAACAAGATGGACCTGGCCGGCTACAGCCAGGAACGCTTTGAAGAAATCAAGGCCCAGATTGCCAAGCTCCGCGACGAATTGGAACTGGCCAACGTCATCCTCATCCCCGTCTCAGCGACGGAAGGGGATAACGTCACCAAGGCGTCGGCCAATATGCCCTGGTATCAGGGGCCGACCATCCTCGACTATCTGGAAACGGTCAACGTCGAAGAAGACAAAGAAGAAGGCTTTTACCTGCCCATTCAGCGCGTCTGCCGCCCGAACCACACCTTCCGCGGCTTCCAGGGCCAGATCGAAAGCGGCGCCTTGGCCGTCGGCGATACGATTACGACCCTGCCCAGCAAGGAAGAAGCTAAGGTCAAATCCATCCTCATCGGCTTCGATACCGTCGATTCGGCCGTCAAAGGCCAGCCGGTCAACGTCCAGCTCGACCGCGAAGTCGACGTATCCCGGGGCTGCGTCTTTACCAAGGGCACGGACGTCGCCCTGAGTCAGCGCATTACAGCGACCATGCTCTGGATGGATGACCAGGACCTGGCCGTCGGCAAAGAATACGTCGTCAAATTGGGGACCAAGGAAATCGTCGGCGTCCTCACCGACATCGACTACACCATCGACGTCAATACAGGCGAAAAGAAACGCGCTTCGAGCCTTACGAAAAACGAAATCGCCGTCTGCACACTCTTCTTGCAGGAACCGATTGTCGTCGATACCTTCAGTCATCACAAGGTCCTGGGCGAACTCATCCTCATCGACCGCGTCACCAATATGACCTCGGCCTGCGGCGTCGTCATCGACGTTAACGACACCAATGCCGACCACACCTTCGTCAACGGCTCCCTGAAGGCCCGCGGCGACGTCTTTGAAGACTTCTTCTACGGCATGCAGAGCCTCAATATCACCAAGGCCAAACCGGTCTTCCACCAGTACCACATCGGTGATACGATCCCGACGAAAGGCGAAACCTATGCCTATCCGGATAACTTCGACATCCTCATCCTCCGCGACAAGGTTGCCGTCGAAATCCGCGACGCCAAAGTCGCCAACATCCTGGCCCTCGATGGCTATGCCTATACAGAACAGCCTTTAGTCAACGGCCGCGGCTTTGCCATCAACGTCCATTCGCCGCAGGAATTCGCTGCCTTCAAGGCGGATTACGCCAAGGCCGGGGAAAACTCCGATGCCGAACTCTTCGACAAGTGGATGACTTTTGAAACATATCGCAAAATTAAATTCCACAACGATTTTGAATAATGGCTATTTAGAAAAGAGACTGTCTTCAGGCGACAGCCTCTTTTTCTGTATGCAAAAACAGCATGGATTACCTGTAATAAGTTACAGTGTCATAAAAGAACCTTTTATATATAATAAAAATAAAGAAAGGCCTTCCTATTTGTGAATCATATGTGAAGAGAGGTGAGGCAATATGATTTGGAAAAAAGCAAGTCTCCTTGTGGCAGCCGTTCTCTTGCTCTGTGTCATGCTCACAGGCTGCATGTCTGATAAGTATGCCAATAGTGAATATACCGGCACGTGGAAGGCGACGAAAGCTTCTATGAGCGGTGTCAATCTTGATGTCAATAAAGCCATTGGCAGTTTTGTCCTTGAATTAGAAGCCGACGGCGATGCCAAGGCGGTTATCAAAGGCGAAAAGAGCAGCGGCGACTGGGAAGAAGTGGAAAATGGCTTTAAACTCAAGGATTCCCAGGATGAAATGGCTTTTACGAAAGTCAAAAAAGGCGTAGTCAAGACCGAATATTCCGGCATGGTCATTCTTTTTGAAAAACAAGCTTCCAAATAGTATGACACATTTAGATTCCTCAACGATAACGATTTTAGATGATAAAAAAGCATAGCATTTAGAAGCATTTAGAAAAAACTGTTGCTACGGCAACGGTTTTTTTCTTTCCCCGCTGTTATCATAAAACCAACGAGGCGGCTTATGATGTCGTCACGGTGTATGTGAAAAAAAGTATTTGTTTATTAATCATATTTTTCATTTATATTTTTTGGAAAGAGGGTAACAGCATGGGCTATCAATTAAATGCAGATGCATTGGGCACGGTCTTTGCCAAATGGTCGGATACGTATGATATTTACGCTCCGAAACTGTTTGCCGGCACGGGACGTTCTTCGATGCAGGATATCGTACGCTATGGCAAGATCACCAAACCGGAAGAAATCGTTTGGGACAAACGGTCCGACTACTCGGCAAAAGACGTTTTATTGCCCGTTTGCCAGACGTTGTTCTATTTCAATGAAAATACCGTCACCGAAGCCGAAGCCCCGGAAAAGGGTGCCATCATTTTGCTGCGCAGCTGCGACTTGCACGCCATCAAGCGCTTCGACTACATGTACCTCCAGAACGGTCCGGAAGACTATTATTACAAACGCGTCCGCGACCGCGTCAAATTCGTCCTCATGGGCTGCAGCCAGGAATTCGACAACTGCTTCTGCGTTTCCATGGGCACCAATACCAGCGATAACTACGATGTCGCCTTGAACGTCAAAGACGGCCAGTATTTCCTCGATGTCAAAGATGACGTCCTTGGGAAAGCTGTCAGCGAAGCCAAGGCACCGGAAGTCGACGTCGTCCCGGACCATGTGACGGAAAACAAGCTCCAAGTACACATTCCGGAAAACCTCTCGTCGGCTATCGCCAAATCCCACGTATGGGATGAATACGACAAGCGCTGCATCAAATGCGGCCGCTGCACCCTGGCCTGTCCGACCTGTACCTGCTGGTCCATGCAGGATGTGTTCTTCACGGAAGACCATAAAGCCGGTGAACGCCGCCGCGTACAGACGTCCTGTATGTTCGACGACTATACCCTGGTTGCCGGTGGCCTTTGCTTCCGCAAGAAGGCGGGCGAACGGATGCGCTTCAAAGTGCTCCATAAGACGCTGGAATTCAAACAGCGTTCCGGTTTCCAGATGTGCGTAGGCTGCGGCCGCTGCGATGCCATCTGTCCGGAATACATTTCGCTCAGCCATTGCATCAATGTCAAACTGCCGGAAGGCATGAAGGAGGTCACAGAGAATGAATAACGAATATTTACCGTTCCGTTCGGAAATCTTAGAAGTCATTAAACATGCTGATGTGGAATATACCTTCCGTATGTCCTATGACCGCGGCAAAGAACATCCGGTCAAACCGGGCCAGTTCTTTGAAATCTCTATCCCGAAATACGGTGAAGCGCCCATTTCCGTCAGCGGCATTACCGACCATTCCCTGGATTTCACCATCCGTAAAGTCGGCAGCCTGACCGATGAAATCTTTGAAAACTATGTCGGCGGCCACTTCTTCATGCGCGGGCCTTATGGCAACGGCTTCGACGTCAATATGTTCAAAGGCAAGGAAATCGTCCTGGTCACAGGCGGCTCCGGCTTGTCCCCGGTCCACGGCGTCATCGACTACTTCGCCGACCACATGGACGAATGCAAGAGCCTGACTGTCATCTCCGGTTTCAAATCGCCGGCAGACATCCTCTTCAAAGCAGACCTCAAGCGCTGGATCGCCGACGGCATGAACTTCATCTGCACTGTCGACAAGGCTCCGGAAGAAGGGGATTACGACGGCCATGTCGGCTTGGTCACCCAGTATATCCCGGAACTGCCCCTCAAGGACTTCGACAACGCCATCGCCGTCGTCGTCGGTCCGCCGATGATGATCAAGTTCTCCATCCAGGAATTGATTAAACTCGGTTTCGATGAAGAAAAAATCTGGCTCTCTGAATCGCGCAAGATGTGCTGCGGTCTCGGCAAATGTGGTCACTGCCGCATTGGCAAAGTCTACGTCTGCCAGGACGGGCCGGTATTCAAATACACCGAACTTCGTACATTGATCGACTAGGAGGCTGATACATTATGGATATGAATTGCGGTAAGTTAAAGAAATACGCTTTCCGGGTAACAAAAAATCGTAATATGGCTTCAGCCCGTGTACGTGTACCCGGCGGTTCCCTGAATGCCAAGGTCCTGGGCCAGGTCCAGCATATTGCCGAAACGTACGGCAATGGCGAAATCCATCTGACCATCCGTCAGGGCTTTGAAATCATGGGGATTCCCTTTGAAAAAGTAGAAGAAGTAAAGAAGGCTCTTCAGCCGATCATCGATGAACTCGACATCAATCAGAGCGAACGAGGCGCTGGCTTTGAAGCGTCCGGTACCCGAAATGTCATGGCCTGCGTCGGCAACCGCGTCTGCCCCTTTGGCAACTACGATACGACGGCCCTGGCGAAACGGATCGAAAAGGCTATTTTCCCGAACGACCTGCACGTCAAAGTCGCCCTTACAGGCTGTCCGAACGACTGCGACAAAATCCGCATGCATGACTTCGGCGTCATGGGCATGACGGAACCTCAGTTCGATGCCAGCCGCTGCGTCAGCTGCGGCATGTGCGTCCGCAAGTGTAAACAGCTCTCTGTCGAAGCCTTGCAGATGAAGAATTTCCGTCCTGTCCGCAATGTCGAAAAATGCATCGGCTGCGGCGTCTGTGTCTGGGCCTGCCCGAACCGTGCCTGGACGCGCAGCAAGGAACAGTATTTCCGCATCACCCTTTTGGGCCGTACAGGCAAAAAGAACCCGCGCATGGGCGTCGATTTCATCAAATGGGCTGATGAAGACAGCGTCGTGAAGATCATCTCCAACGTCTATGCTTTTGCCAAGAAATATATCGACCCGACCGCTCCGGGTGGCAAGGAACATATCGGCTACATGGTAGACCGTACGGGTCCGGAAGAATTCATCAAGTTCATCCTCCAGGACGTCCATCTGCCGAAGAAGGCGGAAATCTACCGTCCTCTTAACTGGTCCGGTATCCGCTATGTCGGCTTGAAATCGGAACCGTTCTACGTCGGCAAAGACGTAAATCCGGCCGATCTGGATGTATTCCAGAAACCGTTGCCGCTGAAATAAGGAGGAGCCTATGTACAACGACGAATACGCTGCGACCGCGGCCGGGGCAGCTGCGAAAGTAGGCCTCTTGAAGAAGAATCCCCTGGGATACTTCCTGTTGTCGGCCTTAGCCGGTGCCTATATCGGCTTTGGCATCCTCCTGTCCTTTACGGTCAGCGGGACCTTGGGAGCCATTCCCATGACTAAGATCGCCATGGGCCTGTCCTTCGGCATCGCCCTGAGCCTGGTCATCATCGCCGGGGCGGAACTGTTCACGGGTAACGCCTTCGTCCTCTACAATGGCTGGCGGTCGAAGACGGTCACCCTGACGGACGTCATCCGCCTGTGGGTCGTCTGTTACCTGGGCAACTGGTTCGGCGCCATCGTCCTGTCTCTGCTCTTCTATGGCGCTGCTGGCACGGCTGGCGGCGTCGGCCAGGCTTTGGCCAATGCTGCTGCCATGAAGATGAGCCTGCCGCCGCTGGTCCTCTTCCTCAGAGGTATCCTCTGTAACGTCCTGGTCTGCCTGGCCGTCTGGTGCGGCTTCCGCTGCAAATCGGACAGCGGCAAACTGATCATGGTCTTTTGGTGCCTCTACGCCTTCTTTACCTGTGGCTTTGAACACAGCGTAGCCAACATGACCGTCCTGACCCTGGGCCTGCTGAATCCCGCCGGTACGGCCGTCAGCGTCGGCGGTTACCTCTATAACCTGTTCATGGTCACCTTGGGCAACATCGTCGGTGCCGTCCTCTTCCTGTCCATTCCCTACGGCATCGCAGCCAAAAAAGATTAGTGGCTCGTGCTCGTGGCTCTCCTTATAGGAGAGCTGTCAGCGAAGCTGACTGAGAGGTTGCTCTTTCTTTAGAGTAGTCAGTAGTCCGTGAGTTGTAGAGGTGACCACGTGGGGCGCCCGTCAGGGATGATAGGACATACCCCGGAGCGGGCTCGCCACGTGAGAGCCCCTACAGAAAAGGGACCTCACACGATGGTTTTTGCCATCATGCGAGGTCCCTTTGCCTTATAGTTTGTAGCACAGAGCTTGTAGTTTGCAGAGAAAGCCTTTAAATTTAAAGCCATCTGCTAACCCCTAGCCACTAACTGCTAACCACTAAAAAAGGCGCTGTCTTCATGCGACAGCGCCTTTTTTCAATATAGCGTCACCCGCTGCTGGTCTATTTCGATGAGGCCTTCATCTTTCATGTGAGCCAGTTCCCTGGCGACAGCCGTGCGGTCGGCACAGAGATAGTCAGCCAGCTGGGTCCGGGTCAGGGGGATGGTGAAGGTCTGGCTGCCGGCCTGTTCAGACTGGAATGAGAAGTAGGTCAATAGTTTCTTGCGCAGCTTCTTCTTGGAAACGACTTCTAGTTTGGTCAGCAGCTGGGCATTCTTGTCAGCCATGAGATGCAGCATGTTCTCAATGAGCTGGTGATGGAAGGGACAGGCATTGGTACAGATGTGCAGGACCTTCTGGAAGGGGAGGACCAGGAACTGCGTGTTCTTGACGGCCTGGAAGGTTACGATGGATTGCAGGATCGTGCCGCAGACGAAGGTTTCGCCAAAGAGGCCGCCGTTGCGGATAATGGCCAGGACGGCTTTGTCACCCCAGCGGTCTTCGTGGATCATATGGACCTCGCCGCTGAGGACGATGCCGATGTAGTTCACTTCATCCTGGGCCAGGACGAGGAATTCTCCTTTGCGGACCGTCCGGACCCGTGCGCCCAGGCAGGCGAGCATAGCCTGCCTTTTTTCCTGGCTGATACCGGTGAATAAAGGCAGATTATCGGGCAGAGGTACCCCAAAATCAATCATGAGAAGACCTCCCTTAATACCGACGGTAGAGGCCGATGACTTTGCCTAAGATTTGGCAATCCCGGGTATAAATCGGTTCGTATTCGTCATTTTCCGGCTGCAGGCGGATCGTGTCGGCTTCGTGGAAGTAGCGCTTGACCGTCGCTTCCTCGCCAATGAGGGCGACGACGATTTCGCCGTTTTCTGCCGTTTCCTGGCGGCGGACGATGAGATGGTCGCCTTCGAGGATACCGGCGTTCTTCATGCTGTCCCCCTGGACGACGAGCATGAAGCAGTCGTCATTGCCGATGAAGTCGGCCGGGAAGGGGTAGACGTCTTCGACGCATTCTTCGGCAAAGATAGGGGCGCCGGCCCGGACCTGGCCGACCAGGGGCAGGGGGACGATCTTCTTGGACCGCCACGAGCCTTCGTCGAGGAGTTCGATGGTCCGGTTCTTGGCCGGGTCGCGGCGGATATAGCCCAGATCTTCCAGGCGGTGGAGATAACCGTGGACCGTCGACGTCGAGCTCAGGCCGACTTCCTTGCAGATTTCCCGCACCGATGGGGGATAGCCGAATTTATGGACGCACGTGCGGATGTATTCTAAGATTTGTTTCTGACGGGTCGTCAGCATTTTTTCATTATTAATCATATATATCACTCCAGTCTTGGAAAGTTATAGCAATTCCAGTATAAGCTACCTTCATTATACCGAAATTCATAAAAAAAATCAAACGTTTGTTCAAAATATCTTGACAGGAACAACTGTTCGACGATATAATAAAACCATCAACGAACGTTTGTTCTAAGAAGTTTCGTTCTAAGAACGTTCGTTTCAAAGTCAGGAGTGATTGCCATGAAATATGTTGTCTTGGCCATATTGGCCCTCTTTATGTGTACGCAGATCGGCTGGAGTTACCAGCCTTCGCAGGAATTCGTTTCCGTCGCCGTCGAACCGGGGCAGACCGTCTGGCAGCTGGCCTCTGTCGCAGCCGGTGATGATACGGACGTGCGCCAGGTCATGGATTCGATTTTGAAAGAAAACGGCCTGACCGGCACCAGCGACATCCGTCCGGGCCAGGTCCTGCGCCTGCCCGTGGCACCGGGCCGGGCCGAACAGGTGCGGACGGCGCTGGCCCGGCAGCTGGTGGATTAGGTGGATTAGTGAGAATCTTCGGTGATCTTTAAAATCGGGCTGTCGATGAGACGGTCGGCTTCGTCAATGTAGCGGCGCACGATGGCCTGGGACTTATGCCGAGTCTGGCGCATGATCTGCCGTTCTTCGACGTGATGCTGGGCCGCCGACGTGGCAAAGCCGTGGCGCAGGCTGTGGGCGCCGTAGTCGTCGGGGTTCATGCCCATGAGCCCGGCATAGTGCTTGACGATGAGGGCGATAGATTTATCGGAAATTCGAGTTTTACGGACATGATGCCCTTTCGTCAATCCCCGAAAGACCGGCCCTGTCGTGATGCCACTGACATCGAGCCATTTCTGCAAAGCCGTGACGGCACAGAGGTCCTTGTCCTTGACCATGGGGATGGCGATCATCTGGCCCTGGTCGAACTGGTCCGTCTTCGATTTGCGCAGGGTAATGAGCAGGCCCAGGCGGGTGAATTTCAGGTCTTCCACGTCGATGCCGGCCAGTTCCGACCGGCGCAGGGCTCCGTAGAAGCCGACCAGCAGGATGGCCTTGTCGCGGACCTGCTGGATTTCGTCGCCTTCGAGATAGGTCAGCATTTCCTTGATGTCGTCGAAAAGGATCGGCGCCTTGCCGTGCTGGATGGTCCCTTTCATGCGCTTGATGCCCCGCAGGGCGTTCTTGACGATGGGGTAGCGGCAGGGATTCTCTTTGAGGCCGGCGGCGTCGAAATTCTCGGTCAGGGCACTGATGCGCCGGGCGATGGTATTGGCCTTGGCGTTATCGGCCAGGTCGTTGATGTAATTGACGATGGTTTCCGGTTCGGCCGGGAACGACGACAGCTGGTGATAGCTGCACCAGTCGCAGAAGTCATTCCAGTCCGACCGGTAGGCATCGACCGTATTGGCAGCCCGGGCCGTATACAGGCTCTGCCGGGCCTTGCTGGATAATTTATCATTCTGGGCAATGGCTTCACTGCGGCCGATAAAAAAATTCGGCGCATCCGGTATTTTTGTCATAGTTAAACCTCCTTTGGGCAGTTTACAACAAACACTTGTGAATCTGCCCTTTTTAGGTATACAATAGAATTATCAAGGGTGAAAGAAAGGGATATCTATGGCTATTCGCAATGGTCCTTTATGGGACAAAGTGATGAAAGGCGCCGTCTGCCTGGGCTTATTCCTGGCTTTTTGGAGCGTCCAGTGGGTCATCCCCGACTTCTATCAGGAACTGTTCCGCCTGAGCCTGGCCGGTGATGTCGACGGCCTTATCGAGTATATTTCTTCTTTTGGCATCTATGCCGCCCTCATCAGTATCTTCATGATCACTGTCACCGACATGACCGGCCTGCCGTCGATTCCCTTTCTGACCGTCAACGGAGCCATCTTCGGCCTCGTGCCGGGCCTTATTATTTCCTGGGTCGGCGAAGTCCTGGGGACGGAACTGAGCTTCCTCATCTTGCGGACCGGCCTGCGCCGCCAGGCCATCCACGTCATTTCCCGTCATCACTTGCGGAATCAGCTCGACAAGTACAGCCGCTTCTCGACGCTGGCCATGGCCCGGTCCATTCCGTATATCCCCAACGTCCCCTTTACGGCTATCGCCGCCGTCAGCCACCTCAGCCAGAAAGACCACTTCCTGGCGACGGCTGTCGGCAAGGTCCCGCGGGTCGTCATCGAAGTCCTTTTAGGCCATGACCTCATCCACCTCAGCCAGCACGGTGGGCGGCTGATGTTCTGGGTCGTCCTGACGGTCCTGATCTGCTACTGCTGGCACCGCCATCAGCAGGCTTAGCGGCCGAAGAGGACCATAATGATGCCGCCCAGGGTCGGCATGGCGACGATAGCCGCCTTGAGCAGGGGCTTAGGGGCTAAGTGCGTGAACTTTGCACCTATATAGGCACCGATGCTCAGGCCCAGCAGGGTCTGGACGAAAATCCACAGGTCCAGGCGGCCGTTGAACAAGTAGCTCAAACCACCGGCAGCCGAAATAGGCAGGACGATCATCATGCAAGTCCCGATAGCGTGGAGCAGGGAAATGCCGAAGACGACCATCAGGGCCAGCTGGATGAAGGCTGCGGCACCGATGCCGAAGGCGCCGGACAGAAAACCGGTAATGAGGCCCGTGAAGATGCCGTATATATAGAGTTTCTTGCCCGTTAAGGCTGTCGTCCGTACGGGAAAATGATGAGTCAGCCAGGCGTCTTGGTAGAGGCGGACATAGAGGATCAGGCCGGAAGCGATGAGCATGAGCGACGTCATCGTCGCCAGCAGCTCAGACGGCATGATGTTGGACACATTGGCGCCGGCAATCGAGCCGATCATACCGCTGCCGCCGATGATGGCCCCAGGCTTCACATCGACTTCATGTTCCCGGTAATGACTGACCGTTCCGGAAATCATGGTAAAAGTCATGGCCGCCAGGGCGACGGCCAGGGCCGTATGGACGGGAACACCGAAACCGACCGTCAGCAGCGTAATCGTGACGCCGGCGCCGCCAGCACCGACAAAGCCGATGACGGAACCTAACAGAATCATGGCAACGAAAATCATAACGAAAAATCCCCCTAAATATATGATATAATAACACATATTATACCATATATTAGGGGAAAGAAAGGACATAACTTATGAATATTACCGTTTATCTTGGCTCCCGCTGCGGGAACCGGTCTTGTTATGCTGATTATGCTTATGCGTTAGGGTCCTGGATTGCCCGCCACGGGCACACCCTCGTTTACGGCGGCAGCCGGACCGGGCTCATGGGAAAACTGGCTGACGGCGCTTTGCAGGCCGGAGGCCAGGTCATCGGCGTGGAACCGCAGTTCTTCATGGATGAGGAATTACAGCATGAAGGCTTGACGAAACTGATCGTGACGCCGGATATGACGTCGCGCAAGCAGCAAATGATGGATTTAGGCGATATTTTCCTGGCCTTTCCCGGCGGTATCGGAACGCTGGAAGAAATCAGCCAGGTCATGAGCCAGGTGAAACTGCATCAGATGGAAGGGCGCTTTGCCTTCCTCGACTTCGACGGCTATTACCAGCCCATGAAAGCCTTGATCCAGCAGATGAGCGACGAAGGCTTCGTCGACGAGGATTGGGCCGACGCCGTACCCTTCCTGCCGTCCTTTGCGGCTCTGACGGCCTTTGCCCTCGGCCGCGACCTGCCCAGGCCCGGCGAAACGTGGCGCCATTTCAAGAACCATATGTACCGCATCCTCGATTTAGCCGACGACGCCGAAACGGGCGAGACTTACGTCGTCTATAAGACCTTATATGGCGAATACCGCGACTTCATCCGGCCTCTGGACATGTTCCTCAGCGAAGTGGACCATGACAAATATCCCGACGTCCGACAGAAATGGCGCTTTGAAAAAACGGCGGGACTCTGCTCGTGGAATCCCGCCATTTCCAGTCAATATCTGAAGAAATGAGTCTATAAGCGCTGAATCGCATCGAGGGCCAGCGGCGACCGTTCAATCGCAGGACCAGGTCTTTCGTGACCAGGATGGGCTGGCACTGCTGCAGATGACGGCAGACCTTGAGGATGCGATTGTCGGCCTGGTCATTGGGCAGGGAATCGGGAAGGGCTTCATGGACGCAGTTGATTTCGATACGCAGCGTACCGCCGTTATCCAAGGGGACTCCGTCGAGCAGATTGCCCCGGAGACGCAGGCGTTCTAAAAAACGGATGGCTTGACGGGCATTGAACCCGCGTTCACCATCCGCTTTTTTCAGCCCATCCAGCTCTTCGACGACGACCAGGGGAATAACGACGTGATTGTCTTCAAAACACTGCATGGCATACGGCGCCTGAATGAGCACATTCGTATCGAGTACATAAGTCTTTGCCTTGAACCTCTCCCGCTTATAGAAGCGGGAGATTCTTGAGAAGGTTGCTGTTTAAG
>ERZ773269.887-NODE-887-length-32900-cov-13.758380_pt1 | contig 32900 bp, 30 predicted proteins | sample MGYA00511958_ERZ773269 | MGnify/ENA primary metagenome ERZ773269 (study PRJEB29015, sample SAMEA2737761) | human gut metagenome | biome: human gut; feature: human-associated habitat; material: faeces | place: China | collected 2012 ... | reverse complement strand
CCGTTTCGATCACTTCCGGGGCGTCAACGATCTCGATCTGCTCTTTTTTATAGGTGAATTTTGAGAGCTCTTTCTCGATGGCATCTTTCTGTCCAGTTAAACAGACGGTAATGTCATTTCGTTCTGTGACCGCATCGACAGCACCTTTTACGATCTCACCAGGGGCGTTGTCCCCACCCATGGCGTCTACTGCAATTTTTATCATGTTTTTCTCTCCAATTCCTGTCCGTGCGCAGAAAAGTCTTGATAAATATTTCCATAACACGGATCATCCCATCGAACGGCGTAAAAACACATTGCCGCTCTCCGGGACTTTTATAGTAATTAATATACTAAATACCTTTCATAAAATCAATACCTTTTTCATGCAGTTTTCATGAACAGGGAATGACAGGTTTTTGGAAGAAAATACCTTATATATGGAAGAAACAGATAAAAAGTCATGACGATCAGTCTAAGATTTAGATCCGATCATCATGACTTTTTCTAATTATATATGCCCATACCACTTATCAGACCTGCCCTTAACTGGTTCCTTACGAGGCATGCATATCCGTTTAAACGACTTCTTCGCATTCTACTCCTGCACAAGTTTATGGATCATCCCGCTCACCTGTGACGGGTTTGCTTTTCCTTTCATCTCCTTCATGACCTGTCCCATGAGGAATCCGATGACTTTGTCTTTTCCTTCTTTTAACTCGCCCACAGCTTTCGGGTTTGCGTCCAGGATCTTCTTCACGGTCTCCTCCAGAAGTCCGGAATCGCTCTCCATCTTTAGTCCATGTTCCTCAACATAAGCTGCCGGATCCACATCGGACTCAAACATGACGGCAAACACATCCTTTGCAGTCTGGTTGTTGATGACGCTCTTCTCAAGGAGTGCGATAAGGGATGCCAGATGCTCTGCTGTGAAGGTGATCTTCGATGCCTCTGATTCCTTCTCTTTTAACAAACGAAGGGTCTCTCCGGTCAGCCAGTTCGCCGCCTTCTTCGGTGCTGCCCCTGCCTTGATGGTGTTCTCGAAGAGTTCAGCTAACGCCTTATCTCCTGTGAGGATATCTGCATCGTAAGCGTTCAGCCCGTATTCAGTCTGGTATCTCCTGGATTTTGCTTTCTTTAACTCCGGCTGAGCTGCACGGATGGAAGCGATCCACGCGTCGGAGATATCGATCGGCGGAAGATCCGGGTCCGGGAAATAACGGTAGTCCTTCGCATCTTCCTTGGAACGCATCGCATGGGAAGCTTCCTTGTTGTCATCCCAGCGGCGTGTCTCCTGGACAACAGCACGTCCATCCTCGAGAAGCTCTATCTGGCGCTCTCTTTCTCCCTCAATGGCATGGGCAATGGCCTTGAAGGAGTTTAAGTTCTTCATCTCACTTCTCGTTCCAAGTACCGGGCTTCCAATCTCTCGGACAGAAAGGTTCACGTCGGCACGCATGGAACCTTCCTGGAGACGGCAGTCGGAAACGCCGAGGTACTGCATCGTGGACTGAAGATGCTCTAAGTACTGGATGACCTCGTCGGCGCTTCTCATATCCGGTTCGGATACGATCTCAATAAGCGGAACACCGCTTCGGTTGTAATCGACCAGGGAACTGTCGGTCCACTCGTCATGAACCAGCTTTCCGGCATCCTCCTCCATATGAATCTCATGAATGCCGATGCGTTTTGTTCCTGCTGATGTCTCAAGCTCCACATAACCGTCGTGGCAGATCGGAAGGTACAACTGGGAGATCTGGTAGTTCTGTGGGTTATCCGGGTAGAAGTAGTTCTTACGGTCGAACTTGCAGAACTGGTTGATCTGGCAGTTTAACGCAAGACCCGCACGAAGCGCGAACTCCACGACCTGCTTATTTAATATAGGAAGAGATCCCGGCATACCCGTACAGATCGGGCACACATGGGTGTTCGGTTCAGCGCCGAAATCTGTTTTGCATCCGCAGAAAATTTTCGTCTTTGTGGCTAACTCCACATGGACCTCAAGACCGATGACGGTTTCATACTGTTTCATGATAAGGTCTCCTTTCTGGCAAATGGAAGTGTCCATCCACCGCGGACATTCTCAATGGCATATGCTGCGGCGAACAGGGTCTTTTCTCTGAAGCAGTCACCGAGAAGCTGGACGCCGATCGGGAGTCCTTTCTCGTTTACGCTGCACGGAACGGTGAGCCCTGGAAGACCTGCAAGGTTTACGGCAACTGTATAAATATCACTTAAATACATCTTCATCGGATCGCTCAGGGATGTTCCGATCTTTGGCGCTGCTGTCGGAGCAGCCGGTCCTAAGATGATGTCATACTTTGCAAATGCTTCATCAAATGCTTTCTTGATCAGGGCGCGTACTTTTAACGCTTTCAGGTAATATGCGTCATAATATCCGGAGCTTAAAACGAAGGAACCGAGCATAATTCTTCTCTTGACCTCCGGTCCGAATCCCTCGGATCTGGAACGCTTGTACATGTCGTGGAGACCTTCGTACTCTTTCGCTCGGTAGCCGTATTTGACACCGTCGAAACGCTCTAAGTTGGAGCTTGCCTCCGCAGCCGCGATCACGTAATATGCCGGGATCGTGTATTCCATAAGACCGAGGTCAAAGTATTCTACCTCTGCCCCGCACTCCTTTAAGTAGGCTGCACACTGCTCGACGGCTGCTCTGACATCATCGTCAAGTCCGTCCGACAGATACTCTTTCGGGATACCGATCTTCATGCCGCGTATGCCCTTTCCGATGGAGGAAGTGAAATCCGTGTCCGTTCTCTCCATGGAGGTGCTGTCCCTCTCGTCATGGCTTGTGATGGTCTCAAGAAGGGCTGCACAGTCGGCTGCATTCTTGCCAATCGGTCCGATCTGGTCCAGGGAGGACGCGTAAGCCACAAGACCAAAACGGGAAACCGTTCCGTATGTCGGCTTGATTCCGGTAACGCCGCAGTAGGAGCTTGGCTGACGGATGGATCCGCCGGTATCAGAGCCGAGAGCCGCGAAGCATTCACCGGCTGCGACCGCCGCGCAGGAACCGCCGGAGGAACCGCCCGGAACATGTTCCGTATCCCACGGGTTCTTTGTAACCGCAAATGCGGAAGTCTCGGTGGTACTTCCCATGGCGAACTCATCCATGTTTGTCTTTCCGAGAATCACCATGCCGGCATCTGTGATCCTTGTGACCGCCGTCGCATCATAGAACGGGACAAAGTTTTCAAGGATCTTTGAAGCACATGTGGTCCTCATGTCTTTTGTACAGATATTATCTTTCACTGCGATCGGGACACCTGCCAACGGGCCTGTGTATTTTCCGGAACGGATTCCATTGTCCACTTCCTTTGCCCGTTCCAGGACCTTCTCCTCATCCACGGTGAGGTACGCGCGGATCTTCTGATCTTCCTTCGCGATCTGCGCCAGGGACGCCTTTGCGGCTTCCTCTGAGGTGATCTCGCCTGCTTTTATCTTCTTTGCCAGCTCTGTGGCGGAAAGTTCCAGTATTTTCATATCCGTCTCCTCCTAACCGATGGTTTTTGGAACAAGGAACTGTCCGTCCTTTTCCTTCGGCGCATTCTTTAACAATTCTTCCTTCGGGGTACTCTCAAGAACAACGTCCTCGCGGAACACGTTCTTGATCGGGAAGATGTGGGTCAACGGCTCCACATCGGAGGTATCTAATTGATTCAGCATATCAACATAATCGAGCATCTGCTGAAGATCCTGTCTTGATTTTTCTTTCTCGTCTTCTGTCAGGTGAAGCTTTGCCAGGATCTCAATCTCATCCATCGTCTTATCGGTGATCATCTCTGCCATAATCTCAAATCCTTTCTCTATACCATCACGGTTTTAATCTTGTCATATCTCTCGGGAACAGGCATGCCTCACGGACGTTGTCCTCTCCGATCATCTTCATGGTCAGGCGCTCAAGGCCGATTCCGAGACCACCGTGGGGCGGCATTCCGTATTTGAAACAGTCAAGATAATCTTCCATCCCCTCGATGTCCATGCCTTTCTCCGCGATCTTCTTTAAGAGCGTCTCGTAATCATGGATCCGCTGGCCGCCTGTGGTGATCTCAAGACCGCGGAATAAAAGGTCGAAGCTTAAGGTGAATTCCTTGTTCTCCGGATCGTCCATCGCATAGAACGGACGTTTCTTTGACGGATAGTGGGTAACGAAAACAAAATCTGCTCCGTACTCAGATTTGAAGTACTCGCCGATCAGCGCCTCTTCCTCCGGCTCTAAGTCATGTGGGCTTCTGATCTGTCTGTCATACTTTTCAGCGATCAGCCGTTTCGCTTCATCGAAGCGAACGAATGGGATTTTTTCCAAGTTCGGGAGTTCGATCTTTAAGAGGGCAATCTCCTTCGCGTAGTCTTTTTTCAGGAGTTCTATCACATACTGCAGCATCGCCGTCTCCATCTTGCAGATATCCATGAAGCTGTCGATGAATCCCATCTCGAAATCAAGGCTTGTGTACTCGTTTAAATGTCTCTTTGTGTTGTGCTTCTCCGCACGGAACACCGGGCCGGTCTCAAAGACTCTGTCGAACACGCCGACCATCATCTGTTTGTAGAACTGCGGGCTCTGTGCCAGGACTGCCGGTCTGTGGAAGTACTGGAGTTTAAAGAGGTTCGCGCCGCCCTCTGCGGATTTCGCACCGATCTTCGGGGTATGGATCTCGGTGAATCCCTGGCTTGTCATAAACTCGCGGAAGCCGCGGCAGATACCTTCCTGGATGCGGAATTTCGCGCGCTCACGGACGTTCCTCAATGCGATGGCACGGCGGTTTAAGTTTGCCTCCAGGGATGTGGGAAGTTTCCACTTGTCGATGGCAATTGGCATCGGCTCTTCCGGTTTTGAAAGGATCCTTGCATCGGCAAGATGGATCTCAATTCCGTGGGGTGCACGCTCTTCCTTGAAAACAGTTCCAGTCACGCGGACTGCCTGACCTTCACGGATCTCGGAGAGGACTTCCTTTTCGGATCCTGCCTGGATCACGGTCTGTAAGAGACCATCGCGGCTTCTTAAGATCACAAAGGAGATTTCTCCCATATCGCGGATGCTGTGTACCATGCCTTCAACAGTAACTTCGGTACCAACGGACTCTTCTCTTTCCAATTCTTCAAGAGTTTTTACTTTTCTGTCTTCTAATCCTGTTACAAACTCCATAATCTGATCCTCCTAAATTTGTGGGGTAAAATTTGAGGCCTTTTAGCTTGAACAACAAAAATCCCGCCCCGGAGACTTTTGCTTTTAAAAGTTCTCCGGGACGGGATCTATATCACCCGCGGTACCACCCGCATTGCATTTCCATGCCACTCATGAGTCGCCGCTTTCGCTGTCGGACCATCATCCTAACGACTCGGCCGCGTAACGTGCAGCTTGCGTGCTGTCCTACCATCGTATCCGATCTTCGAGCAGCCGGCTCCGGAGCGTTCCCGCCTTTCTCGTTTCTTCCATGCTCTCAGCTGTCACACGGTTCTCTGTAAAGTCTTTCGAAAGGGAGTTTCCTTCAACGCCTTTGTTTGATATCTTTTTGATGTTTTATGTTTTATCAGAGATTTTTGATTCTGTCAAGTGCTTTTAAAGAATTTTCGTAAGTTCCGAATGCAGTGATCCGGAAATATCCCTCTCCGGACGGACCGAAACCTGCCCCCGGAGTGCCCACGATCCCGGCGTTGTTTAACAGGAAATCAAAGAAATCCCAGGACTTCATGTCGTTCGGAGTCTTTAACCAGATATACGGGGAGTTTACGCCGCCATATACGGTAAAACCTGCGTCCTTCAAGCCTGTGTAGATCGTCTTCGCGTTCTTCATGTAGCGCGCGATCTGCTCAGCGACCTGCGCCTTCCCTTCCGGAGAGTACACAGCCTCACCTGCGCGTTGGATGATATACGGAGTTCCGTTGTACTTGGAACCCTGACGGCGCATCCACATAGCGTTTAAGCTTACATCACCGCTCTTTAAGTCCTTTGGAATTACAGCAAATCCGAGACGCATGCCGGTAAAGCCTGCTTTCTTGGAGAAGCTGCGCAGTTCGATCGCACATGTCTTAGCGCCCTCACATTCATAGATGGAGTGCGGGATGCCTGCCTCTGTGATATATGCCTCGTAAGCAGCGTCATAGATGATGACAGCGCCGTTCTTGTTCGCGAAATCCACCCATGCCTGGAGATCTGCCTTCTTGATCGCCTCACCGGTCGGGTTATTCGGGAAGCAGAGATAGATCAAGTCTACATGCTCCCTCGGGAACTCCGGAAGGAATCCGTTGTCAGCAGTACACGGCATATATACGATCTTGTCGAAACGGCCTGTCTCACCGTTGTAAAGACCGCTGCGGCCTGCCATAACATTGGAATCCACGTATACCGGGTATACTGGATCGCATACAGCGACAACGCTGTCCAAGGAAAATAATTCCTGGATATTTCCGCAGTCACACTTTGCGCCGTCGGATATGAAGATCTCGTCAGCAGAGATGTCGCAGCCGTTCTCCTGGAAATCCTCTTTTGCAATAATATTTCTTAAAAAGTCATAGCCCTGCTCCGGAGCGTAGCCGCGGAAAGTCTCAGCATGCCCCATCTCATCGACAGCTTTGTGCATCGCTTCAATGATCGCTGGAGCGATCGGCTGTGTCACATCACCGATTCCGAGACGGATGATCTCCTTCTCCGGGTGCTCTGCCTGGAATGCGGATACTCTCTTTGCGATATTTGCGAAGAGATAGCTGCCCGGCAGATTGGCAAAATTTTCATTGACTTTAAACATGTCTCAAATCCTCTCTTTCTGTAAATGCATGTGGGGTCTGGTTGCCAAATGCCTAGCCGGCTCTGCGTGCAGGCACGCTATCCGGTTAGTCGCTTTGCACCACTTTTATATGTAAATATACCACACATATGCAAAAACTGCAGTAAAAATCCGGCAAATACTTTAACTTTTTGTTACAGTTCAGCCATGCGCTGGTTTGAATGAGAAAGTGTGTTGCAAGCTTGCTTGCATAAGCACTTTTTCATCCAAATCAGCATATGGTGGAACCACCAAGCTTCTTGTTTTCATGAATATGAAAACAAGAAGATATAATGACTGAACTGTAACAATTTTTTTTGCAATAACCAGGTAAAGTGCCGGATGATTACCGACTTGCAGGTCCAGCTTGGCTCTCCGCACACGGCGGGGATAAACATTAATCTTCATGGATCAGCATGGTGACCATATGGGCGCTCTCCGTCATGGTTCTTCCTGTGTCCATGCTGGTCTTCTGGAGATAGCGGTGCGCTTCCGGCTCGGAAAGATGATTTCTCTTCATGAGAAGCTTCTTTGCACGTCTGAGTACGCCCTGCTCCTCCGCACTTTCAACAAAGCCTGCGAAAAGCGGATGTGCATGGTTCGGTCTTGATTTTAATTCTGGATGAGCCTGAATTCCCACATAGAACGGGTGATCCGGGAGCTCGATCATCTCAACGATATGACCGTCCGGGGACTGACCGGAGATCATCATGCCATGGGATGTAAAATCATCGCGGTAATGGTTGTTGATCTCAAAGCGGTGTCTGTGACGCTCATTGATCAATTCTGTTCCATAAAGGGCATATGCCTTGGACTTTTTGTCGAGAACACACGGATAGGAACCAAGACGTAAGGTTCCGCCAAGGTTCTCAATACCGTTCTGATCCGGCATCAGATCAACCACCGGATGTGTTGTATCCGGATTCAGTTCGGAGCTGTTTGCATCCTCATATCCCAGAACATTTCTCGCAAATGCGACCATGGCCATCTGCATGCCGAGGCAGATTCCGAGGAATGGGATCTTGTTCTCTCTCGCATAGTTGGCTGCCAGGATCATTCCCTCGGTTCCTCTGGAACCAAAACCGCCCGGAATAATGATTCCGTCCACACCGGCAAAGGTGTCATCGAGGATCTCCGGAGTTAAGAACTCGGAATCCACCCACTTGATGGATACCTTTGTGCGGTTTGCGATGCCTCCGTGCTTTAATGCCTCCATAACGCTGAGGTATGCGTCATGAAGCTGGATATATTTTCCTACCAGGGCGATGGTCACTTCGCTCGTCGGATTCTTTAACGCGTCCACCATCTGTTTCCAATCGCCGAGCTGCGGCTCCGGGCACGGAATGTTCAGGCACTCACATACGACCTGGGCCAGGCGCTCTTTTTCCATTGCAAGTGGAGCTTCGTATAAATATTCAACATCCAGGTTCTGGAGCACATGATCCTCCGGGACGTTGCAGAATAATGCGATCTTGCTCTCAATGCCATCCTCAAGCGGAACCTCAGTACGGCATACGATCACATCCGGGAAGATTCCCATTCCCTGAAGGGCTTTAACACTCTGCTGGGTCGGTTTTGTCTTTAATTCGCCGGATGCCTTTAAATATGGAACAAGCGTTACATGGATCAGAACTGAGTTCTGGTATCCGATCTCGTGGCGGAACTGACGGATCGCCTCTAAGAACGGCTGGCTCTCGATATCGCCGACGGTACCGCCGACCTCAATGATCGCGATGCGGTCCTCATCCGGGGATTTCGCGCGGTAAAATCTTGCTTTGATCTCGTTTGTGATGTGTGGGATCACCTGTACGGTACCTCCGCCGAAGTCTCCGTGACGCTCTTTTTGAAGAACGGTCCAGTAGATCTTTCCGGTGGTTACGTTGGAGTTCTTATCAAGGCTCTCATCAATGAAGCGTTCATAATGTCCAAGGTCCAGGTCGGTCTCTGTTCCATCGTCTGTGACGAACACTTCTCCATGCTGGATCGGATTCATGGTACCCGGATCAATATTGATATAAGGATCGAACTTCTGCATCGTTACCTGATAACCTCTTGCCTTTAAGAGACGTCCAAGGGATGCGGCGGTAATACCTTTGCCGAGTCCGGAGACAACGCCTCCCGTGACGAATACGTATTTAACTGCCATACCTTACCTCCAAATTTATATTACTGTTAATGTGGGGAAACTGTAGTTTCATATAATGCTGAAAGCCAGCTGCTCCGTGGCTTCGGCACTCCCGCAGCTACCGCCAGCATTCGTAATCCGGGCTATCGCCCTGCTTACCATACCGGCTTGGCCGTCAAATGCCTATTCTTCACTGCGTGCAGGCACGCAGAATGTCTAACCGCTTGACAACGCTTTCAAGTAAAAAAAGGTGACAGAAGTACTAAGACTCTGACACCTTTGTCTAATTCATTCCATCACTATGAAACTTATTTTTACGCAGGATTAATTGCTCATAGGTATTGACTGCGCTAAAAAAATATGGAACTACTATATTCCATTTTTTCAAATTTGTAAAGTAGTTTTTTCGCAGTTTGTTAAAGTTTTTTCATCCAATTCCTTCCATACGGGATTCGCAGCCTGAAAAGACGATTCTTATGTCCTGACATAGAATTGTTTAAAACTGTTTTGACTCCTTGAAACGGCAGAACAACTGTAAGACCATCCGAAACAGAAAAATGTTTAATAATAGGAACGCTGTCTGTGATCAAAAAAAGATTCAAAAAAATGTGTTGACAAATCCTGAAAAACGAGTATATTATACCACCATAAGAGCAAGGGCGCTTGGGTGCATGAAACATACACCCCGGTGCCCTTCTCGCATTTTACGGATCTTCCCCATAACCCCCTATACTTAAATATCGATCCGTAAAGTGACTACTGTCTGTTCCCCACCCCGGAACAGGCAGCAAATCAAGTATAATTTCCCGCATATGGGAGCAAAGAAGTTCCCCAGCGGAGTTGAAAGGAGAAACATCTATGAGCAAAAGCATTCCTGAACTGTATGGAAGTCTTGTATTCAACGACTCCGAAATGAAAGCACGTCTCCCGAAGGATATCTACAAAGCACTTGCAAAGACCATCAACAGCGGTTCCCATCTGGAACTGGATGTCGCAAACTCTGTAGCTGTTGCCATGAAAGAATGGGCTCTGGAGCATGGCGCTACCCATTTCACCCACTGGTTCCAGCCGATGACAGGCATCACCGCTGAGAAGCATGACAGTTTTCTCTCTCCGACCGGTGTCGGCGAAGCAATCATGGAATTTTCCGGAAAAGAACTCGTAAAAGGTGAGCCGGACGCGTCCAGCTTCCCGTCAGGCGGTTTACGCGCTACCTTCGAAGCCCGCGGCTATACCGCATGGGATCCTACCTCTTTCGCATTCATCAAGGGACATACGCTCTGTATCCCAACTGCCTTTTGTTCTTACAGCGGCGAGGCACTCGATAAAAAGACTCCGCTGCTCCGCTCCATGGAAGCTGTCAGCAAAGAAGCTACCCACTTACTCCACATTTTAGGAAAAACAGATGTCAAACGCGTCAACACTACGGTAGGCGCTGAACAGGAATATTTCCTGGTAGACAAAGAGTGCTACCGCTTAAGAAAAGACCTGATCTTCTGCAGACGTACCTTATTCGGCGCTCCGGCTCCGAAGGGACAGGAAATGGATGACCACTACTTTGGTTCCATCAAGCCGAGAGTGGAAGCCTTCATGGAAGAATTAAATGAAGAACTCTGGAAGCTCGGAATTCCGGCAAAGACTGAACACAACGAGGTTGCTCCTGCGCAGCATGAGCTTGCTCCTGTCTTTGAAACCGTCAATGTTGCTGTTGACCACAACCAGCTCGTTATGGAGATGATGAAGAAGGTTGCTGACCGCCATGACCTTGCGTGCCTGCTCCATGAGAAACCGTTCGAGGGCATCAACGGAAGCGGAAAACATAACAACTGGGCACTCTCCACGGATACCGGTGAAAATCTTCTGAATCCAGGAAAGACACCGGCAGAAAACACACAGTTCTTACTGTTCTTAGCAGCCGTTGTGGAAGCTGTTGATGATTATGCGGATCTTTTAAGAATCTCCGTTGCAACGGCCGGAAACGATCACCGTCTCGGAGCAAACGAGGCACCGCCTGCAGTCGTTTCCATGTTCTTAGGTGAAGAGCTGGAGGCTGTTGTCGATTCCATTAAATCCGAAACATATTTTGAAGGAAAGGGTGCCGTTCAGATGTCCATCGGCCCGAAGGTACTCCCGCACTTCACAAAAGATAACACAGATCGTAACCGTACATCACCGTTCGCCTTCACAGGAAATAAGTTTGAGTTCCGTATGCCGGGCTCCTCTTTCTCCCTGTCAGGTCCGAACGTGATCTTAAATACAGCAGTTGCAGAGTCTCTCGCAGGCTTCTGCAAGGTCTTAGAAGGGCTTACCGGCTCAGAGCTTGATTTGGCGATCCACAAGCTTTTAAAGGATACCTTCACAGACCATGCAAGGATCATTTTCAACGGCAACGGCTATACCGATGAGTGGTTAGCGGAAGCCAAGAAACGCGGACTCCCGAACCTGAAATCGACGCCGGAAGCTCTTCCGCATTTAATTGCCGAAAAGAACATCGAGCTTTTCACAAAGCATCATGTATTGACAAAAGAAGAACTCTTCTCCCGTTACGAGATCCTTCTTGAGGATTACGCAAAAACGATCCATATCGAGGCTAAGACTATGGAGGAAATGGTACAGAAAGACTTCCTTCCGTCTCTGTTCTCCTATGTAAATGATCTCGCATGCACAGGCAGCACCAAGAAAGAGCTTGTTCCTGGCATTACAACAAAGGCGGAAGAAAAGCTGATCACAAAGCTCTCCGGACTCGCAGATACGATCTCTGATGAGCTTGATATCTTAAAGGATATGATCGGTACTGCGGAAGGCATGGATGACTACTTAAAGGCTGGTACTTACTACCATGACACGATCCTTGCCGAGATGGAAACGCTCCGTCTGGCTGTCAACGATGCGGAAGTCCTGATCCCGGAGGATTATCTCCCGTATCCGACATACGATGCATTGCTCTTTTACATTTAATTGTTTTGCTCATAGGGAAGACCGCCGGTTACCAGAGAAATCTGGGCCGACGGTCTTTTCGTATCATATTTTACTATGCGCCATTTGCATTTAAAATTGCTGCAATCATTTTCAGCGTCACGTTCTTATCCACTCTGGCATTGCTTTATGAAAGTTTAACTTTCTTGAACTCTTCCATGAAATCAACAATATAGTTTGCTGTGGTCTCGAGCATTTCCTTGCCCCACTCTTCTGTAGCGGTACTCGGATGATCCGGTCCAATCCATCCGTTGTCTGTAACATGCGGAGTTTTGCGGGGAATCTCAACGGTAACTCCCTTATACTCAACAGAACGGAAACCAGTTGTCTTCAGATTATCAGACAGGTGCTTAAACTGGAGTTCACCACCTATCTCACTCTTGTCAACTAAAGACGGATCAATTCCAAGAATCGCAGCTGTTTCCTCACCGCCGCCGTGACCGCCTTTCCATGCTGGGTTCATATCCCATGCCATCAGCCACCAGTTAAGCATAGCAACCAGGCAGCCTTTATCCTCGAATTCCATGCCAAGGCGCTGAATCATCTTGATGTTACCGCCATGTCCGTTCAGAAAAACGAATTTTCTTGCGCCGTGACGATACAGACTCAGGAAAACCTGACGGCAAAACTGATAGAGTACCTCGCTGTCAATATCAATTGAACCAGGATACGGAGCTAAACCTGGGCTGGAACCATATGGAATGGTCGGAGCAATCAAAACATCACTCTTCTTCTCGATTTTCTCCAACAAATGATTTGGAATCAGTGTATCGGTTCCAAGCGGCATGTGACGACCGTGACACTCAATACTGCCGATAGATATAAGTACCATATCATTTTTTTCAAAATATTCCTGTGCTTTCGGCCAAGTCAAATTTTCAAGTCTCATAGTTTCTTTCCTTTCACATAATAATTATTATCTGCTGAAAAATCGGACGATCCGAAAACCAGACAGCCCGACATTCATCAATTACTGTGTTGCCGTTAATTACTGTGCAACCTTAACCTTATCCAAGCTGTAGTAACCATTTGCGTCCATAATGAATCCTTCAACATTTTTATTGATATCTTTCCATTGACATCCCAATTTCGTAATGTCTGAACAGATACGCCTATAATTTTTGAAAATTTATGTATAGAATAATATTTACTCAGAGTATTAACTCCTTTTAATAGTACTCTACCCTATATCCTATAAAACTCAACATCTATCTATATGATTTATCTCAGTCGAGAAGACTCTCACCTCTTCAGGTGGCGAGTAATAACAAATTAGTCTCAGTGGGAGTTAGTCTCCGACTGAGATAAACGCTCCACGAGGATGTACAGTGATTCTGTAAAGAATATGTCAGCTTACGCTGAGCAGAATCACGCACCAAGTCTCACGGACGTTTGACTTAAAATTTAACTGTTAATAACCTCCTGTGCCTCTTTTGCATTGAATTTTTATCTGACAATTTAAAAGTTTCGTACCATTCTTGCTAAAATAAGTATAGTCTATGCCAATAGGATTGTCAATAATTTTAGCTTTCTCTTAACAATAAAAAAAGATATTCATTATTTCGTTAATTTTTTGTATTATTTTTTATTATGACAGCATTTTCAGAAGTTTTCATGACTGCCTAACACACTCTTTTTATGCTTTGGCAATCATATTATAAAACAATAATTATTAATGATATTATTGTGTTCCTTTTGTGTAATAGGAAATTTATTATTGCACAAAATAAAGCTTTCGTTTTTATTAACAATCTATTATAATTATAATGAGTTTTTAGCTAACGGACAAAAACATCCGTGTAACCTTTTTCTACTGGTAAGGAGGAAATGAAACATGCGAAAAATTGGTGGTATGTTCCACTACGAACCCAACACACCTATCGAAAACGGATACTTTTCGCGTATCTGCTCACCTGGTGATGATCTGGCATTTACCATGTCCGGACGATGCGGTATCTATTATTGTTTACAGGATATTGCACGGTACGATACGCGTAAAGTCGCGTATGTGCCTATGTATACCTGTGGAACGGTCCTTGCTCCTTTTAAGAAAGCCGGATATCAGCTGAAATTTTATGAGCTGGACCAGAATTTGCACAGCATTTTTGACACAGCAGTTATCGATGAAATCAGTGTTTTATCTCTTTGCGGTTACTATGGCTTCTGCAACTATGATCACAGCTTTGTTAAAGCCTGCAAAGAAAAAGGAGTTGTTATTTTTGAAGATGCAACTCATTCCATGCTTTCAGCTGACGGTATCGATCCTCTCTGTGATTATTTTGCCGGAAGCTTCCGAAAATGGATGGGGGTTGCCTGCGGGGGATTTGCTGTTAAACGAAACGGAACCTTTGAAACACCTCTTCTGCCGGTAGAATTAACACATCTCAAGCAACGCAAAGAATCCATCGAGACAGAAAACAGAGATATTTTCTGGGAGGGAGAACTTCGACTTCGTCAGATGTTTGATAGCTTTGCCAGTGATGATAATTCAGAATATCTCCTACGCCATGCTGACTTCGATTCCATTTGCAGGACAAGGCGTGAAAACTATGCTGCACTTTTAAAAGCCCTTGCAGCACCGCTTCGCGGTGTGCAGATAGTCTTTTCCGAACTTCCGGAGTCTGCTGTTCCAAGCCATTTCTGCCTGTATGCCGAAAAACGCAGCGAATTACAGCAATACCTGACAGATCACCAGATTCTCTCGACTGTCTACTGGCCAATGGGACCGCTGGTTCATCCGCTACCGGAATCATCAGTACAATACATTTATGACCACATTATATCCCTTCCCTGCGATCAGCGCTTCTCACCTTCTGATATGCAGTATGTCGCGCAGATCTTAATGGATTATTCTGAAAATTTCACGAGATAAATATGCAGGAACAACGAAAAGCTTCAAATGCAAAAAACCAGATACCGCGGTATCTGGCTTCTTGCTGTAGACGAAAAAATCCCCCGGGGGAAAACCACCGGAGGATCTCATAATTCTTAATTAGTCTTCAACTTTAACGATTTCACGCTTGTTGTAGCTGCCGCATGCCTTGCATACTCTATGAGGCATCATTAAAGCACCGCACTTGCTGCACTTTACTAAGTTCATAGCGGACATTTTCCAGTTCGCTCTGCGGCTGTCTCTTCTCGCTTTGGAAGATTTATTCTTAGGACAGATAGACATGGTTACACCTCCTTAAACTGTTTGAAAATATCCTGGATGGCTGCCATCCGCGGGTCAGGAACCCATGTATCACAGCCGCAATCTCCCTTGTTGAGATTTGCTCCACATCTACTGCAGATTCCCTTGCAATTATCCTTGCAAAGGACCTTCATAGGCAGGTACAATGATAACTCATTGCAAACCAGCATATCGGCATCCAGATTATAACCAGATAAATAAGATTGTTCATCCAAGTCCTTCACTCTGTCCTCATCGGAAGCATTCATATCGATCTCCTGGTCAAACTCAATATCTGTGGTGTAATTCACCGGTTCCAGACATCTTGAACAGGGAATCGCAAGAGTCACGGAAGTATTTCCCGTAAGACTCAGCTTTCTGTTTCCAAGGTTTTTTACAGTGATCTTTACCGGGTTCGCAGAAACCACCGGATACTCAACTCGGGAGCCATTGTAAGCTTTCGCTTCAAACGGTACTTCCCAGGTTTTCTCTTTGCCTTCCAGAGTAAAAACTTCAGATAAATTAATCAGCATATTATGTTTCTCCTAATACGCACTAAGATATTATATATGAACAGGAACAATTTGTCAACAATTTTTCTAATAAAATATTAAATTTTAAAAGCTCTATTTTTCATGCATTTCTGCGCTCAAACCATATTCTTGTGACAAATTCTTAACCGCGCCAGAGCGCGCATTAAGAGCACCAGGAACGAAATATTTTCGTACCTGTAAGAAACCCCAGCGTATGTCGTGAGGGCTTCAAAGCCGTCCTGAAGACGTTAAAACCTCCAGACAGCACAGAAGCCAACCCGCTCATCTCCTGCTCTCACAGGGTTCCGAACGGGTCAGCGTCATTGCGAATCAGTTCACCATGCAGATATCCGCACGGACAAACTGTCAAAAATTATTTTACGAGAGCCAGGGTCTCCCTTGCGATCGCAAGCTCCTCGTTTGTCGGGATTACCATAACTTTAACCTTGGAATCCGGTGTGGAGATTACGATATCTTTTCCTCTTACGCTGTTAGCCTCGTCGTCGATCTTGATGCCAAGGTAGGATAAATGCTCGCAAACAGCTTTTCTCATGGACTTGCCGTTCTCACCAAGACCTGCTGTGAATGCGATCACATCTACGCCGTCCATAGCCGCTGTGTAAGCACCGATGTACTTAACAACACGGTAGTTGTAAGCTGCAAGAGCTTTCGCTGCGCGGTCGTTGCCAGCCTCAGCTGCTTCCTCGATGTCACGGAAGTCGCTGGATACGCCGGACAGGCCAAGAACACCGGACTTTTTATTCAGAACGTTCATAACGCCTGCGATGTCGAGGTTCTCTTTCTTAGCGATGAACTCCATGATAGCCGGATCCATATCACCGGAACGAGTTCCCATGATAAGTCCCTCAAGTGGAGTGAGACCCATGCTTGTATCTACGGATTTGCCGTTCTTTACAGCGGAAAGGCTTGCGCCGTTACCAAGATGGCAAACAATGATCTTTAAATCTTCGTACGGTTTTCCGGCAACCTCAGCAGCTCTCTTGGACACAAAGCTGTGGGATGTTCCGTGGAAGCCGTATCTTCTTACTTTGTACTTCTCATAGTACTCGTACGGAAGACCGTAAAGATAAGCCTCCTCCGGCATTGTCTGATGGAAAGCGGTATCGAATACAGCTACCATCGGTACGTTCGGCATAAGCTCCTGGCAAGCGCGGATGCCGATCAGGTTTGCCGGGTTGTGAAGCGGCGCAAGATCGTTGCACTCTTCGATTGCCTTCATAGCCTCATCTGTGATCACTGTGGAAGAAGTAAACTTCTCACCGCCATGTACAACACGGTGACCAACAGCGCCAACCTCTGCAAGGCTTGCAATAACGCCGCTCTTCTTGTTTGTAAGAGCGTCTAATACCATCTGGATAGCCTGTGTGTGTGTCGGCATCGGGGAAACAGTAACTTCCTTCTCTCCGCCTGCCGGCTGGTATGTGATCTGGCTTCCTTCGATACCGATTCTCTCACAAAGACCCTTTGCAAGGACTGCCTCTGTGTCAGAGTTGATTAACTGGTACTTTAAGGAAGAGCTTCCGCAGTTGATAACTAAAATATTCATGACAGATAAAACTCCTTGTTTAAATTAAGTTTAAAAAGGGAACGCCGTCTCCTCATATCGATTATGCGCCGTTCCCTTATGTTGTTGAGCAATTATGGATTAAGCCATCTGAGCCTGTACAGCTGTGAGGGCTACTACACCAACGATATCCTCAGCGGAGCATCCACGGGAAAGATCGTTGACCGGTCTTGCGATACCCTGAAGCATCGGACCATAAGCTTCTGCTTTTGCAAGTCTCTGAACCAGCTTGTAACCAATGTTACCACAGTCAAGGTTCGGGAAGATCAGTACATTAGCATGTCCGGCAACTTCGCTTCCTTTTGCTTTTGCCTTTGCTACGGACGGAACGATTGCAGCATCAAGCTGTAACTCACCGTCAAGGTCAAGCTGCGGGTACTTCTCGTTTGCGATCTTTGTAGCTTCTACAACTTTATCTACAAGTGCGTGTTTCGCACTGCCCTTTGTGGAGTGGGAAAGCATAGCCACGATCGGCTTTTCTCCAACAAGTGCGCGGAAGCTCTTAGCGGAGCTGTCAGCGATTGCAGCGAGCTCTGCAGATGTCGGATCCTGGTTTAATCCACAGTCAGCGAAGAGGAATGTTCCGTTTGCACCGTATTCGCAGTTCGGAACGTCCATGATGAAGAAACCGGATACAAGCTCTGTTCCCGGAGCTGTCTTTAAGATCTGAAGAGCCGGTCTCAATGTATCAGCTGTTGCGTGGCAAGCACCTGCAACAAGTCCGTCAGCGTCTTTTTCTTTTACCATCATAACGCCGTATGTGATGTAGTCTGTCTTTAAGATCTCCTGTGCTTTCTCGAGAGTCATGCCCTTTTTCTCTCTTAATTTGAACAGTGTCTCTGCATAATGGTCGAATTTCGGATCTGTATCCGGATCTACGACTTTAAGACCTGTAAGGTCCACTTCCAGCCAGTGAGCACCATCCATGATCTTCTCCTCTTTTCCGATCATGATCAGGTCAGCTGTCTTCTCCTTTAATACCTGTGCTGCTGCGATAAGAGTTCTCTTATCGTTGCTCTCCGGCAGGATGATGGTCATTACATCCTGTTTTGCCTTTTCCTTCATAAGATCAATAAATGCCATGATGATTGACTCCTTCCTCAATATAGGTTTTCATACGTGTTTTTATTATATCGCAGCTAAATACTGGATACAAGACTATATTCCCCAATTTTTTGCACTTTTTTCAATACCTCTCGTTAAATTAAAAACAATAATAAAAATATAAGAGCTTCGGCAAGCAAAGACTGCCAAAGCTCTTACAATTTCATAGGATCTGTTATCGCCGATCCCTTCCGTCTGGAATATAGAAGAACACTTTTTCCCCATCTATTTTCTGTTATCAGATCTTTTCATACCGCTCAACATCCACAACGAAGATCGTTGCTCCTCCCACATCGACAGACATCGGCATGGTTGCACAATGAACCATAGAGGAACCGGATACATATGGCATATTGATGGTGATCTTCTGGTGATGACCGCATTCCTTCTTAATAATATCGATAGCCTCGTCGACACGTTCCGGCTCAGTAACGATCATCAGAGTTGTATTACCTTTTTTCAGGAATCCACCGGTAGTAGAAAGACGTGTCACACTGAATTTGTGTTTTGTAAGAGAAGTTGTAACATCGTCCTCATTGTCATAACGGATAATTGCGTAAATCAGTTTCATATAGCATCCATCCTTTCTGCGTCTTATTTCCAAAGATTGCGGTGACCGCCGCAAAGATGTAAAATATAGTCTTAAAAACATATGCGTAAAAATCTGACATCTGTTCAGTTGTGAAATCGTCAGAACTTTCACACATTGTTTAAACGCAGTATATCACATTTTTCCTTTGATAACAATAAATATTGCATTAAGTTTTTGTTTCGTCTATATTATTAAATAATGATTTGTATTTTCGGCACGGTATGACACTGCCTTACTCGCAGCAATAAATCAATTTCACTCTGCCAAAAGAACTGAAAATCTGAAAGAACTGCAAATTTATTTTTGACCACTGATCGACTTTATTTAAGGAGTTTACACCATGAAAACAGCCGCTATCATCGCAGAATATAATCCGTTCCACAATGGCCATAAATATCAGATTGAAGAGACAAAACGCCAGACAGGCGCCAATTTCATTGTCGTTGTCATGAGCGGTGATTTTGTACAGCGGGGGATTCCGGCAATGTACAGCAAAACCTTCCGTACCCGCTCTGCCCTTCTCTCAGGGGCTGATCTCGTGATCGAGATGCCGATCTTTGGAACCTTAAGCGCTGCCCAAGATTTTGCCCGCTGCGGCGTCTCTCTGTTTCACCATATGGGAATGATCGATGTCCTTTCCTTTGGCAGTGAATCCGGCAATATCGAAGAATTGTGGCAACTGGCTGATCATTCCGCATTGGAAACGAACGAACAGTCCGCCCTGATCCGCGAAGGTCTTCGAAGTGGTCTCACATACCCGCAGGCTCTGACTCTCGCAAAGAAAGAGACTGTGCCAGCTTCTCCAAATGACATTCTCGCAGTTGAATATCTGAAAGCATTAAAAGAATTCTCTTCCGATATTAGTCCTTGGACTCTGAAACGCTCAGACCCAGGCTACCATTCTGAGGATCGGAACGGCTCCTTCGCTTCCGCAACAGCTATCCGAAAAGCAGTTTTTTCGCAGGATTTGGAATTTCTCGCTGCTGTTCTACCGGATTCGCATTTTGAATGCATGAAAGAAGAATCTGAGGTTCCGCTGTTCCCAAATGATTTTTCTCTCCTCCTGAATCAGAAAATTTTAACTTCCGATCTGGAGAAACTTCAGAATATTTTCGGAATGCCGGGAGATCTTGCGGCAAAGCTCTATAAAAACCGATTAGAATTCTTTCGGACGGATACTCTGACTGCTCTCAGGAAAGACCGACAGTATACTTATGCCAGAGTCAGCCGTGCACTCATGAATCTCATGCTTGATATTAGCGTCGAAGACCAGTGTATGTTTGCAGATTTATTCCGTGCTCCATGGATCCGGATCCTGGGATTCAAAAGATCTTCCTCACTGCTTCTTTCAGAATTAAAAAGGCACTGTGATATCCCGGTTATTGCAAAAACTGCTGACGCAAAAAATATCCTCTCCTCTTCCGCGTATGAACTTTTTAAGAAAAATCTAACTGCGTCTGAACTCACCAGGATGGTGCGGGAACTAAAATCCGGGAAATCGCAGAAAAACGAATTTACACAGGCACCTGTCATGATTCCATAAATATATATTTTCGTTGGGAGCCACTCTCCGTTGGCTCCCAACGTTTTTACATAAATACGGACACCCCATCGGCTGAATAATCCCCTAATACCGTTATGCTGCTTCCAACTCTCTCTCCGCTGCGATTTTTTGTTATTACAATTTTCTTGTCGATCCTGTCTTTCAGCTCTGAAACATGAGAAATGATGCCAACCAGTTTTTTCCCTTCTGCCAGATTTCCCAATGCCTTTACTGCTTGATTTAATGCGTCTTCATCCAGAGAACCAAACCCCTCGTCCACGAACATGGCATCCATCTGGATTCCACCGGCCATAGACTGGATCTCATCTGAAAGGCCAAGTGCAAGAGACAGAGATGCCTGAAAAGTCTCGCCTCCGGAAAGTGTCTTTACACTCCGCTCACTTCCGTTGTAATGGTCGATGACATTTAGCTCCAACCCACTTTTATCCTTTTTATTGTCAGCACTTTCCCGCCGCTTCATCTCATACTGTCCGCTGCTCATCGTCATCAGCCGAAGATTCGCCCGCCGTAAGATCCGGTCAAAATATGCCATCTGGACATAGGTTTCAAGTTCAACTTTACTTTTACCGTTTAATGTTCCGCCTGCCGTATCCGCAAGGGAATGGATCCAGACATATTCCTTTTCCGTCTGTTCCATTCTGCCCTGCTGGCCACATACAGCTTCATAGATTCTGAGATTATTGTGCCAGGACGAATGTATTTTTTCACGAAGCTTTGATGTCTCTGCCTTCTCTGTTTCCAAATATTCCATTGTCTCTGAAAGTTCTTTTTCTGGAATATCTTCGAATCCCCGAATCTGCTTTTTAAGAGCTTCCGCTGCTGAATTCAGACTGGCATTCTGGTTCTGACATCGCTCCAGAGCCTTTTTCGCGTCAATTGCTTCCTGATCAAGTTCACTTTTTCTGGTTTTCATGGCTTGCAGATTATTTTCAATCTCCACAGCATTTTGACCTTCCAGCTTTCTCTGAAACTCTTCCACATGCTTCCGCAGCATTGTTAATACTGTCACCAGATTCTGTTCTGAAAGAGCAAGTTCTTTGTTTCTTTCTCCTGCAACATTCAGATCTGTTTCCAGACGGTTTATCATACCACCCAATCCATCCAGCACTTTCTGCTGTTCTGTGTTCGCTTTTATGCGGATCTCCAAAGCCCGGAGTTCATCATCTAATTTTTCAATTACCGGATCTGCTGCAGTCACAAGCTCGTCTGGACCAGTTACAATTAAGGCCTCTTTGACCAGATTTTTTTCCGTTCCGCAGATCAGCTCAGCTGTATTTCTCATTTCCTGATCTAAATTCCTTTTAAAAAAGCTGGCTCTTTCACTAAGTCTCTGGACCTTTTCTTCTGCCTGCGCCTTTTCCTGTTCTTTTCGCTTCAGTTCCTTCTGGTCCGGAATCTCTTCTGAAAGTTTCGCCGGAGCCGGATGATGAATCGAACCGCATACCGGGCAGGGCATTCCAGCCTGTAAATTTTGGGCCAGAATTCCAGCCTGAGCATCCAAAAATAAGCGTTCAAGATGTGCATAGACACTGCGAATCTCATCGCACTGATCAACAGCACTCCGGTATTCCTCCTGAGCATTTTTTAACTCTCTATTGATAGACTCCACCCGGTTCATTTGTTCTTCCAGTTCATTTTTTCGGTGTAAAAGTTTCTCTTTTGCACGTGTGAGCCGTTCTCTTTCTACCGGCACTCCCAGATTATGCTCTTTCTCCCCGCGCCTGTCTTCCAGTTCTTTCTGGAGGCTGCTGACTTGATTTTCATTTTCCTTTTTTTCTTCCTGAATCTTCAAAAGAAGCTTTTCTTTTCCGGCGATCTCTTCACGAGTCTTATCCAGCTCGATAAAGCTTTGACGGCTAAGTTCAAGTTTCTGAATCCGTTCTGTCAGTTTCTCGCGTGTTCCTTCCTGCTTTTCTATCCTGTTCCACTCAGCGAGCACCCGTCCATATTCCGGCTGCAGTAACTCCAACTCCTGCTGTTTTGCTTTAAGTTCAGCTGCTGTCTTTTTTAGTAGGTCCGCTTTTCCCTTTTTTTCACTAACACTGCAAATCTGCTCTTCAATTTTCCTTAGAGTTTCATCCAGTATCTCCAAACGTTCCTGCTCTTTTTTCGTCTCAGCACACAGTAAATTGATTCCATCAGTTATTTTCCCCTCGAAACCGGCTTTCTTTAAAGCAAGGAACTCCTGACCGGCAGCCGGATCCTCCTCAAAACTGGCATCATTCAAATACTGGCTGATACTCCGGCGCAGTTCATCGTAATCTTTTCTTCTTCTCCGTTCTTCGTCCCTGAGACGTATCTGAATCGTCTGATAGATTTCCGTATGAAAAATCTGCCGGAAGATTTCCCCACGTTCGGCAGTTCCTGCAATCAGGAGTTTCTGAAAATCCCCCTGTGCGATCATCGCGATCTGGGTAAATTGCTTATAGTCAAGCCCCATAAGTTCCGTTACCGCCTTTGTCACTGCCCCCATCTTTGTAACAGGCTGACGTTCGTCGGGATAAAAGAGCTCCGCATCTGCTTTTTTCGTTGTAAATCCGGTTCCGCGTTTCTTTTGGGTCTGATATTCCGGATTTCTCCGGATTTTATATTCTTTTCGCTGGTAGGAAAAAGTCAATTCTACGAATGTTTCTGTCTCTGCCTTTGCGTATTTGCTGCGGAACATTCCGGATTCCCGCACAGTCCCACTCGCTTCCCCATACAGGGCAAATGTGATTGCGTCAAAGACCGTTGTCTTACCGGCACCTGTATCCCCCGTAATCAAGTAGAGCCCGTGTTCTCCAAGTTTTTCAAAATCAATCGTGCTCTCTCCCGCATAGGGGCCAAAAGCACTGATCACCAGTTTTTTTGGCTTCATTCTTTTATCTCCCGGATCAATTTTTCTGCAAACTCTTCCTGCTGTTTCATCATAGGCTGGTTATTCTGAAGCTCATAAAACTCCCGGAACAGTTCTAACTCTGTTTTTTCTTCTACATCCTGAACCGCGTCAATCTGGCTGCTGGCTCTTGTCCTTTGATTATCATACAAAAGCTGCATAATATTCGGATAGATGACTCTCAGCTTCTGAAGTCCATCCGGCACATCATCCTCATCCGTCAACGTTACCTGAATATAGTCTTCACAGTTCATATCCCGATAAAACGAACGGGCAGTCAGTTCCATATATGTTCCCCGGAGCTTTCGCATATCCCGAAATGGTTTTAAAGGCAGAAGTCTGATCTTTACCGTTCCCTTTTCTTCCATCTCCACGACCGTGATCGTTTTTTCCTGATCCGTCTCAGAGAAGGAATATTTCAGGGGCGTTCCGCAGTACCGCACCATGCCCTTTCCCACATTCTGAGGACTATGGATATGCCCCAAGGCTGTATAATCAAAAGCCTCAAAGACTGAGGCATCAATATTATCAAGACCTCCGACCTGGATATCCTCCGATTCGCATCGGGACGCTCCTGTAACAAACTGGTGCGCCACGAGGATATTTCTCTCATTCGGATCGATCTCCATGTGGCTGATCACTGCACGTACTGCAGACTGGACATCTGTAATCAAATCTGACTCATCTTCAAATACGCGGCGCACAGCTGCCGGACGGATAAACGGAAGAAGATGGATCCAGACCGTCCCATACTGATCTGCGATCGGAATTTTCATGACAGTTCCATCATAGACGGGGGAGAGATAAATTCCCCGGCTGTTTAGCAGTCTTCCTCCAAAAGCCAGTCGTTCCGCAGAATCATGGTTTCCGCTGATAACAAAGATGGGGAATTTTCTCTCCGCCAGCTTTGTGATAAACTCATCGAACACCTGAACTGCTTCCGCGGAGGGAATCTGTTTATCATAGATATCTCCTGCCAGGATCACTCCGTCCGGCATCTCCTTCTCCGCGAGATCCAGGATCCTTTCAAGAATATATTTCTGGTCCTCGATCATAGAAAATTCATTCACTCTCTTTCCGATATGAAGATCTGATAAATGGAATAATCTCATCTGTGCCTCCTGTGGTCTCTGCTGTTAATCCTATTGTAATGTCTCTCACCGGCAATAGCAAGCCATTGTCTTATAAAGAATAAGACCCCGGAACATATATCTGTCCATGGGATCTTATTCTCTGGTCAAAAAACGGTTCTTACCGCAACACTCATATCCGGGAAACATCTTTTTGAGGATCACTTTATATACGGATTCCCCGGTGTCTCCGCATAGTATTCCACGGAGATCATATTTCCGGCGCGTATCTCATCTGAAACCATTCCGTTTATCAATTTCAGCTCATAAACGTATTCCCGTACCGACATACCGGAGTGGTGATAATAAGTTTTTGCAATCGACCAGAGTGTATCACCTTTTTCTACCTCGATCGTCGTATAATAGCGGTTATAGACTGTATCATCACTCTCTTCATTCGCCATAACCAGAGTCTTTCCGAAAAAGCAGGACATAATCATTACAATCATAACAAGGGCTATCAAATACTTCTTCATACAGCTTCCTCCTTTGTATCCAGCGAGTCCAAACTTACGTTTGCGAACATCTGTTCTGTATCAAATTCTATCACACGAACATATGTTTGTCAATTCTTTTTCGGTATTTTTCGAACAAAGGTTTGCTTTTTCCCGTATTTTATGGTACTATGTATACAGATGAAAAAAGGAGGGATTTCATGAGTCAGGGAAAAATTACTGATAAGCAGAGAGAAATACTTGAATATATAAAAGAAATGATCTTAAAGAAAGGTTATCCGCCGGCTGTGCGCGAGATTTGTGAAGCGGTACACTTAAAGTCCACTTCCTCCGTGCACTCTCATCTGGAATCCTTGGAAAAAAACGGCTATATCCGTCGTGATCCGACAAAGCCGAGAACGATCGAGATCCTTGATGACGATTTCGCCCTGACGAGACGCGAACTCGTAAACGTGCCGGTGATCGGTACGGTCGCTGCCGGAGTGCCAATCCTTGCAGAACAGAACATCGAAGATTATCTCCCGATTCCTGCAGAAATTCTTCCAAATAAGGAAGTATTTATGTTGAAGGTAAAAGGAAACAGTATGATCGAGGCCGGAATCTACAACGGCGATAAAGTGATCGTTGCAAAGCAGCCAAACGCTGAAAACGGTGATAAGGTCGTTGCTCTGGTGGACGATTCCGCAACTGTAAAAACTTTCTATAAGGAAAACGGCCATTTCCGTCTCCAACCGGAAAATTCCTCGATGGATCCGATCATTCTTGACCAGGTCGAGATCCTCGGAAAGGTCATCGGTCTTTTCCGTATGATGAATTAAACCGATTTTTATTTTTACGGATAGTTCTTAAAGAATCACTGTGATCCTCGAGGAACGTCTCTCCCCGCCGGAGATCTCACTCCCACCGTGATGAACTCACGATGACTTGCCGCTCGAAAAAGGCAGACATCTTATATGGCTCAGAGAAAAAGCCCCACTGGATATCTATGACTATACGACATCATTCGAGATCCGGTGGGGCTTCATGTTTTATTGTATTTCAAATTCTGCCGGTACCGAATATACTCTGCCGTCCGGCAAATAGATCTCTTTTATCATTTTATATCTGCCTTTCTGGAGTTCTCCGTATAACCATGCAAAATCTATATCCATAAACCGAGATTCTCCGGGTTCCAATTCGTAGGCAATCTCTATAAAACCATAATCGTCGGGTAAAACCGGAAGTTTCTCCCATCTATCATCCCGAAAGACCTCCATTGTATACGCTTCTCCATAGATTATCGTTTCATTGCTGACATTGGAAAGCTTCAGCTGAAGGCTGTCAGAAGTTGCCAGCCTAATTTCCGCATGTACATAATCAAGATACTCCACAGTTTCTTCCTTTGTAGCCTTTTCTGCTTCAAAGAGTGCAAAACCTGAATCATACTTTACATATAGTTTTTGAGGAGATTCCGGATCCCTGTAAACCTCCTGCCCTACGTTTAAATGGGTGCCGTTTAAATCTTTTGTAGGATATTCCAAATTATTCACAAAGGCTATCTGACCTAAATACTCCCAGCTTCCCTTTTGTTGGAAATCAAAGCCGGTGGCATTATACAAATACAGGGAACCATCATAAAATAAAGAGATGCGTTGTACCTCTTCAGAAGCATAACCAGTAGGGGCGATCGTGTTTGTTTCCTGCGCTGCATTGGGTACAGTATGGCAGCCGGCCAGAAGCAGGCCGGAGATTCCCAATATGACTAATAATTCTTTTCTCATTATGACACCGCCTCTCCATATGTTTGTATTACAAGACAACATTTCTATTATTATTATAAATAAACTCCTGACCATATGCCATAAAGTTTTCCTTACATTTTTTTACAATTCTTACTGTTTTTATACCCGCCTTGCTTTATACCTGGTTTTCTGAGATAATAAAGTCTGATAAGCAAAAACCTATAATGAAAGGAATTTTTCAATATGAAAAAAACAATTACAACGCTTCTGACTCTTACCATGGCTGCTTCTCTGGCAGGATGCGGCAGCAAGCCTGCAGATGAACCGACGAAATCCCCGGAGACGGTGATTGAATCGGCGGTTGATTTTTATACAGAAGTTTGGGATGCTTTTGGCGAGGACAGGCAGTTTGCAGCTGTAGGCGGTGATGCAGAGAATGAAGCGGAAGCGCCGGCAAAATTCGCCATGACTGATGAGAATAAGGAGATATTTGAGTATCTTCTTCATGTAAATGATGAGCTTTATGATATGCTGGATGATGATACAGCTACCCTGCAGCATATGATGAACACCAACACCTTCAGTTCCGCCTTTGCGAAGCTTAAGGACACCTCGAAAGCAGAAGAATTTGCCGAGGATTACAAAGCTGAGATTCAAGGTCAGCACTGGATGTGCGGATTCCCGGATAAAGTGGTTGTCATCTCGGTTGCGGATTATGTCATGATGGCATATGGCGCTGAGGAATGTGTCGATGATCTGGTTGAGGCCTGCTCGGAAGTGGCACCGGATTCCACCGTTCTGGTGGATGCACCGGCTGTACTTGATTAGGAGGAACCTATGCTTTTTTCGAGCATACCATTTTTATTCTGGTTGCTGCCCGGTGTCCTGATCCTCTATGCAGCAGCACCGGGATCATTGAAAAATACGGTTCTCCTGCTTTCCAGCCTTTTTTTCTATGGCTGGGGAGAACCGAGATATGTGATTTGGATGATGTTTGCCATCCTGATGGCTTATATATTTGGATTGCTGATCGAGCGTTATCAGGGTGTTCCGAAGCTTGCCAGGCTTTTTCTCGCACTTTCGGTTTCATCCAGCCTTCTCATGCTTGGTTATTTTAAATACGCAGATTTTTTTATCCGCAATGTAAATGCCGTCACCGGATGTTCGATTTCCCTGCTTAACATCACACTTCCCATCGGAATCAGCTTTTATACCTTCCAGATACTCAGCTATACGGTGGATGTATACAGGCAGGATGTGAAAGCCCAGAGAAATCCGATAGACCTGGCTGCATATGTGGCACTCTTTCCTCAGCTGATCGCCGGTCCCATCGTCCGCTATTCGGATATTGCAGAACAGTTGAAGGGGCGTATTCATACTATGGGCAAGACGGCTCAGGGAATCCGCCGATTTATCTTAGGACTCGGCAAGAAGATTCTGATCGCCAATCTGCTTGGAGAATTGTGCAGCATCTTCCGGACTTCGGATGATAAATCGGTACTTTTCTTCTGGCTCTATGCAGTCGCCTATACCCTTCATGTATATTTTGATTTTTCAGGATACAGTGATATGGCCATCGGACTTGGAAAGCTATTTGGATTTGATTTTCTGGAAAATTTTAATTATCCTTTTATCTCGAAAAGTATAACTGAATTCTGGCGTCGCTGGCATATGTCTCTCGGCACCTGGTTTCGGGATTATGTCTATATTCCTCTGGGAGGCAGTCATGTAAGTTTACCGCGGCATCTGTTTAATATATTCCTGGTCTGGATGCTGACGGGCTTCTGGCATGGTGCCGCCTGGAATTTCGTAATCTGGGGACTTTATTTTGCCCTGCTGCTGATTCTGGAGAAGATATGGCTTCTGGAAATCCTTAAAAAGAGCCATGTCTTAAACCGCATCTATGTATTGACTGCTGCTGCAATCAGTTTTGTGATCTTTGATGCCACTGATATGCCCCAGGCATTCTCGTATCTGAAAGCCATGTTTGGAGCAGGCGGATATCCATTGATTTCTGAAGCATGCAGCTACTATTTCCGCAGCTATTTTGTGGTCTTGATGATAGCCCTGCTTGGTGCGACACCGATTCCAAAGTCCTTTTACAGACAGATCCAGCAATGGAAAACAGGAACAGCAGTTATGTTATTCGTAGAACCACTGGCACTTTCAGCCCTGCTGCTTATCTGTACGGCTTTTCTTGTGGATGGCTCCTTTAACCCATTTCTTTATTTCAGGTTTTAGGAATTCTGAGGTCGGGAAGGAATGATAGATGATAGAATGTAAGAATATAAAAAGCATGAAGAATACAAACAATGCAAAAAATATCAATCATATAAACAACATAGTTACAGTGGTTGTGCTGGGAGTCGTATTTGTTAGCCTTACCATGGCGTCCTGGCTGCTGCCGCCCCAGGAGTTTTCTGACAACGAACGGCGAAAGCTTGCACAGCGCCCGAAGTTTTCCCCGGATACCATGTCCGATGGAAGCTTTATGATGGAATTTGAAAAGTATACTCTTGATCAATTTCCGCTGCGAGATCAGTTCCGGACGTTGAAAGCCTATACCACCTACGATGTGTTTGGTCAGCTTGATAATCATGATATTTATATACAGGATGGTTATGCAGCAAAGCTTGAATATCCGCTTCAAATGGATTCTCTGGAACATGCAGCGGACCGGTTTGCATATATCTATGAGAAATATCTGGCTGGCAAGGAGATGAATATCTATCTCTCCATTGTCCCGGATAAAAGCTACTTTCTTGCGGAGAAACATGGATACCTCTCCATGGACTATGAAAAACTGTTCCATGTGATGCGGAATCACATGAACTACGCAGACTATATCGATATCACAGGAACGCTGGATATTACGGATTACTATAAGACCGATACCCATTGGCGTCAGGAGAAGCTTCCAGAGACGGCAGCTGTTCTTGCGGAGGGCATGGGGACGTCTATCTCAGGAGCTTACACAGAATATGCGTTGGATGTCCCTTTTTATGGTGTATATTATGGTCAGTCTGCTCTTCCACTGCCGCCGGAAACGCTATATTACCTGTCCAATGATGTTTTAGATGGCTGTATCGTGACCAATCATGAGGATCAGACGATGGGTTCCATCTACAATATGGAGAAAAAATCCGGCAAAGATCCTTATGAGATCTTTCTTTCCGGTCCCCGCTCCCTGATAACCATCGAGAATCCGAACTGTAAATCGGACAAAGAGCTTGTCATTTTCCGGGATTCCTTTGGCAGCAGTATCGCGCCTCTTCTTTCGGAAGGGTATGCCAAAATCACTCTGGTGGATATCCGGTATCTGAGGGCAGATTTACTTGAACGTTTTATAGAATTTAAGAATCAGGATGTACTGTTTCTGTACAGTACATCGGTACTGAATCATAGTGAGACATTGACCTGATTGTAAACCTTGCAGAAGCATTGATCTGCCAAAATCAAAACAGATTTTACTCGCCCACCTTCTATTGTCCATGCCAATCAGCTTTCTAAATAAACCGTCCGGCCGGATAAATTTCGCTGTTCAATCCGCTGCGTTCGTGATAGAATGAAAGCAAGTGTTTCGGGATAGTACAGAATCATGGAGGGATGCAAATGGAACCGATGTATTTGTCAATCCAGCCCGTGGAAACCGGGAAGCGGATAAAGCAGCTGCTTTCGGAGCAAAACTATACGATCCGCGAGATCCAGGGTGCGTTCGGCTTTGAAAACCCACAGGCAATCTATAAGTGGATCGCCGGAAAATCGCTGCCGAGCCTGGACAACTTTATCATTCTCAGCAGATTATTACATACCAGTATTGAAAATATCCTCGTCATTGACGGGGATATTCCTCGTTTATGGGTCAGTTTAAACCAGTGGTTCAATGACATCTTCTCTCTCCTGCCTTATAATCGTGTCATAAGGAAGTGATGCGAAGGAGGCGAAACACATTATGAAAATAACTTCGGCTTATGCCAATAAACTGCTCAAAAGTCTGGCGGACGAAAAATCTTACTGGGAGGCCCAGGAAGCGTCATCCCGCACTTACGTTGCCGCTGTCGGCGAGGAACCGGTCATCCCGAAATATGACTATTCCGCCGTTTCTGAGACGTTAAAAGAAATCGACCGAAAAGCCGTCATCATCAAGCACGCCCTAAACCTGGCCAATGCCACCGCAAAGATCAGGGTAGGCGATACGGAAATGAGTGTCGACAGCATTCTGGTAAGAATGGCACAACTTAGCTCCCGCAAAGCGACTCTGGACACCATGCGGAAATATCTGCCAAAAATGAGGGAATCTTCCCATGCATTCAGCTCCAGAAATGCCGTTCCTGAATACCGCTACACCAATTATGATCCAGAACTGGTAAAACGTGATTATGAATGCATCTCCGGTGAGATCATGGAAATGCAGATTGCCCTTGACCGGTACAATCAGACTTTCCTGTTTGAAGCGGACATTTAAATGATTTTTCCGTACAGGGTCATTTTAAAAATGCAGATGGTCTTGTTAATGTTCAGTGGCATAGATTATTTTGTTATCTTTTATCCATTGTATCTTTCGGTTCATGGTAAATTAATTCAAAAAATAAAAAGGTAAACAATTTCCCTGTAGAAAACCCGTGAGTGATCACGCCGGTGCCAGGGTACGGTTTCAGGCACCACGGCTGCGGAATGCAAATTTCGCAACATTTTCCTTACAGACAGCTATCACAAAGGAGGAGCCTATGAAAAATTTTCTGAGACTGGACGGCCGGTCCATCCTGTCCGTCCCATATATGTACATCGACCACAAGGACTATCTTGCAGATTCCCTGCTCACACAGAACCATGTTTCCGTGCGGTTCGGAAGTGAATTCTCACGGGACAATTCCCCGTACCACATCATTATCTGCAAAGTCAGAAAGAAAGATACGGCGGAATTTGAGAAATCCATGGAATTGCTGTGCAACAAGATGCTTCTTTTCGGACACAACGATTACATGGAATTCTGCAATAACATCATGGAAACACTGGGACAGAATCGAGGTGCCGCATGAAGAAATCATTTGTTCCGATCAGCAAACAGAGTAAGAAAGCACAAAAGACATACCATTCCGCACAGCGTTCTACCTGGGGAATTTTGAACCCGGCAACGCGGACCATGCCGAACGGCAAGGCATATTACCGGAAGAAACAGAAAGCCCATGACAGAAGCGGCAGGGAATCCTCCTTCGATTCCCCACCTCTTCCTTTTTGTCCGTCCCTGCATATCAATCCCACAGGTTCCGAAAATACTTCGTCATAAGCTCCATGCCCTGCTTCAGGCACTGGTCCCGATACTCACGCAGTTCGCCCTCTGCCGCCAGCCACTTTCCCGAGATTTCTACATATTCCGGCACATCGCTCATCATATACAACCGGTGTGTATGCTCCCGCTTTTCTCTCGCAATCTCCTCTTCCGTCTTCAGCTTCTCACCGAACATGCCGTATTTTGTCGTGAATTCTTCCTGTGCCAGGTCATGCTCTTCCTCATACAGATTCTTCTTTCTGCATGTATCCTCATTTGCTTCCCGGAACAGAAATTCCATTCTTCCCAGGATACGATCCCATTTCCGGATATTTTCTTCTTCCGGTCCTTCAAAGAAGCTGGGATAACCATGGCTGTTGACACGAAGGTCATGAATCATGTTCGGAACAACCGTAAGAAACCATTGGTCAATCGACCAGATGTCACGGTAACAGTATCCGTACCGCAGTCTTTGATAAATACAGATGACGTCCTCTTTCCATATGGAAATCCTTTCCCATAATGATTCTCTCTTCCGATGTGACAGGAAAACGGAACATTCTTCCTTGTAACTCTTTCTGTTTTCCTTCGGACTCATTCGCTTTGCAATTCTCTTTACAGTATCCATGGACAGTTTCTCCTTTCCCGTAATATCCCTGATACGACAGTTATATCACGGCACAGGAAAAACTGCATTGAACCTGCGGTTTAATTCTTGCGAATATACGAAAGACAATCCCTACCTAAGCAGAGACTGCCTTTCTTTTGCTATTCAAAAATCATGTTTTTGCACGGGTTATTTCACCAACTTTAATATCCTGCAATTCCATCACCTCATCGGCATCCATATATGCATAATTTTCTCCCATCGCTTGTCTCCTTTCAATTCTTTACGCTCCCATCACCCGCTTAAACACTTTGAAGTTCGTATCATCCCGCGGCGGGCAATAGACCGCAAATTCAATGGTTTTAAATGCGTACAGATAATCCGCAATCACTTCTTTGGCAGCACGCGCCACCACTTCCGGCTTATTC
>ERZ773269.886-NODE-886-length-32946-cov-11.568301_pt1 | contig 32946 bp, 29 predicted proteins | sample MGYA00511958_ERZ773269 | MGnify/ENA primary metagenome ERZ773269 (study PRJEB29015, sample SAMEA2737761) | human gut metagenome | biome: human gut; feature: human-associated habitat; material: faeces | place: China | collected 2012 ... | reverse complement strand
AAAAGTGCCTCACAATCGTTAGAACTTTTGTCTAACAATTATGAGGCACTTCAGATACAACGGGGCTTTTGTTATGGGCGGCTATAAAAAGAAAAAGCGCTAATCCGAATCGGAGAATTAGCACTTTCTATATGTTTGTTGTAGTTACCTTTGGGAAGGATAACTATGCGACCTCAAAGGGCCAATAAATGGTGTGTCTTTGATAAGACAGATTCATTATATCATTAATTGGATGAGATTTTAAAACAAAAAAAGGCGCTTATTAAGCGCCCACAACCGGTTCGACTTAAGTAACCAACTGAAGTCGTTTTGCACTCCGGCCATTCATTATCGTAACTGTATTATAACATAGTTTTTCTATGGTACAATAGTTAGGCACTTCGAGGTCACCAACCTCAAAATGTAAGTGCAATTGGGGGTGTACCCCATGAGCCATTTTTGGCTGTTCATTATCGTAGTGCCTAGTAAGCACGTTAAAAAATTAGTTAAGGCCTTAATCAAGTTGATTATTGGCCGAGTTGGTTAAAACCCGGCGGCGCTTATCTTCGGATAGGCGCTTTTTTGTACCTAAAATTTGGAGGTGAGCATGAAATGGGTTGGATTACACCTCATTCATTGTTTAGTTTAAGTTGGGACGAGTGGGGATCGATAGCTGCAATTTTGATAGTGATAGTAGGGATTATTCGATGGGTAATCAAGAAGCTTGATATTGAGCTTTTCGGCCCGATTAGACGAAAACTAAGTGACGTTAACGATAATTTAACTGAATTTAATCGTCGTCAGGCAAAGGCAGAAGCACGATTGGAAAATGGTGATAAGAAGTTTATTCGACATGATGAAAAACTAAAAGATCATGAACGGAGAATCACTAGTTTGGAGGAACGAAGATGAATGAAATTATTAATGCAATTCCGGAATATGTAATTACAGCGGTTATTTCGACCGCTATTTTTTATCTCATGAATGCAGGGAAGAACTTACTACACAGCAAGGTTCAACATGCCAAAACAGCACAATCAAAGGAACTGTGGAGCTTCATTGAACAGGTCGCTAATACGGCAGTCAACTCCTTAGTAAGTAAGAACATTACTGGTGACGCTAAATTCGCCCAAGCAACGGCAATTGTACAAGATACGCTGAACAAGCAAGGCTTTACGAATGTTGATGTCAAAGCAATTGAATCAGCAGTGCAATCAGCTTACGAAAAGTCCCCATTAACGTCTACCACAAATCTAGAAGAAAAAGCGGACAAGTTGGGGCAAGAAGAACCTATTTCTGCCCCAGACGGTAAGGCAAAAGTTCAAGACAACGTGAATGACACTCAACCTGTCGAAGAAAAGTAAGGAGGTCATCTTATGCCATTAAAAGTAGTAGACGTCTATTCAGGTTCTCCTCGATGGTACGCCACAGATGATAATGCTGACGCTGTTATTATCAAAGCCACGCAAGGGCCGGGCTATGTTAACCCGTTCTGTGATATTGACTATCAATCAGCTAAAAAGGCCGGCAAGCTATTAGGGGTATATCACTATGCAAGCGGTGGTGACCCGATTTCAGAAGCCAATTACTTCTTGAAAAATGTCAAGGGCTACATTCACGAAGCTATTCTTGGCTTGGATTGGGAATCAGCACAAAATGCTTCTTGGGGTAACGCTAACTGGAGTCGTCAATTCGTTAATGAAGTTCACCGTCAGACTGGTGTCTGGCCGATTATTTATGTACAATTTTCTGCGGTATGGCAAGTAGCTAACTGTGCAGATACTTGTGGACTTTGGGGTGCTGGCTATCCTTGGTACACCAATTCTTGGATGGTTCCACCATTTCTATCTAGCTATAATTTTGCTCCTTGGAAAGCCCTCACTGGCTGGCAATTCACGGGGAACACCGAAGACCGTTCCCTGTTCTATGTTGATGCCAATGGCTGGAAAGCGATTGCTAAGGGTGATGGTTCTATTACTCATACCGCTCAACCAGCACCACAAGAAAATGAAGTGAAAACGTCAAATGTTCCATCATATGCGGGGACATCTTGGCAAGATTCTCTTGGGGTAACTTGGCATGCCGAAAATGGTAAGTTTACTGCTAATACCGATTTACATCTTCGCTGGGGCGCTACTCCTTCCAGTTCAGTAATCTCGGTATTACATGCTGGAGATGTTGTGAAATATGACGCCTGGGCACGGACTAATGGCTTTGTCTATGTACGTCAACCACGTGGCAACGGCCAATATGGTTATGTAGCAGTACGGAACGCCTATACAAACGAAGCATACGGAAAATTTGAATAAAACTGGTCGATCCCTAGTGGTAGTTGCGTGTGCAATTACTGCTAGGGATTTTTGGATTATATTGATATTTAAAATATAATATATGGAATATAATCACATTTTTTTGTGATTATATAAAGAAAATATGATAGTATTTTGTTTAAAAGAGGATGGTGGATATGCTAATAGAATTTGGGTTGGAGAACTATACTTCTTTTAAAGAGAGGGCACTTTTCTCAGCAGAAACCGGTGAAAGATTAAGAAAATATAAATATACAAACACATTTGAGAATGATGACATATCTTTGTTGAAAAATATTCTTATATTTGGGTCAAATGGAGCAGGAAAATCACAGTTACTAAATGGACTGGGACGCATGCAAAATATGATTATTCGTGGAACTCAAACAGTAACAGATAAATTAGAATATACTCCTTTCTTGTTTAATCCTAAAACGTCAAACAAACCAACTAGTTTCTACGTTAAGTTAAAAAGAAAAGAAAATATATATGAATATTCTTTCTCTTATAATTCAAATACTATTACTAAAGAAAAATTAGTAGTAATTATTGATGGTAAAAGCAAGACTTACTTTAATAGAAAAAATAATGAGTTTGAAAAGATTCCAAAATTATTAACTAATTCGATATCAAAATTAAGAAAGAATGAACTGTTTCTGTACTTAGCTCAGCAAGAAAATGATGAATATGCTTCTGAAGTATACAAATGGTTTGTTGAAGATCTAATGTTTGTTAATACTTCAGTTAGAATACCTAATGATTTTTTGAAATTGATGCAGCAACCAGATTTGAAAAAAGAGATGGTAAGCTTTCTCAACTTTGCTGACTTTAATATAACAGACATAAAAGTTAGGAAACTTTCTATAAATATTCCCGAAAAGGCTCAGAAAATTCTTCAAATGATGGATCAAAAAACACCTCAAAATATTTTGCAATTATATACTGTTCATGAGGTATATAACGATGAGGGAAAACTTAGTGGAAAAGAAGAATTACCATTAGAAATGGAGTCAGTCGGGACTCAGAGATTATTTTTTATTGTTTTGGCTATGATCTTTTCTCAGATAAACGGGAATAGTAAAACGCTAATTATTGATGAATTTGATGATTCACTTCATCATGAATTAGCGTCAGCTTTGGTCAATATCTTTAATTCAAAGCAAAATAATAACCAGTACATTTTAACAACTCATGATTATAATCTTTTGGATAATGATATTAGAATTGACCAAATCTATTTTGTTGAAAAGAACTTTATGGGATGCAGTAAGCTTGAGTCGGCATTCGATTTTACTGATTCAAGGACTAATGCAAGGCATGATATTAATCTTGCAAAAAAATATATTCAAGGAGTATACGGTGCAGTTCCGGTTATTGATATTGAAGGACTTACAAATGTTCTAGAAAATGTTAATAAGAAACTTGGAGGTACAATACATGGGTAGAAAAAGGGGGCATAAAAAGAAACGTCAAATAATCGGAATATATTGTGAAGGAAAATCAGAAGAACAGTATTTTAAAATGCTTAGTCAGAAGTATAATGCTAGAAATGTACATTCGCAAAAGTTGAACATAAAATCATTAGGTGAATCAGGAGAGAAAATAATAACTGAAGCAAAGTTGAAGGGAAAAAATAATAATGAGAGTAAAATATATGTAGTATTTGATAGGGATGATAAAACTATAGATGATATTCAACGTTGCCAAAAGATAGCAAAGCGCAAGGGTGTTACTATATTATTTAGCAGTGTAAGCTTTGAAATATGGGTTCTGATGCATTTTGAATCCGTTATGCGCTCCTATACAAGAAAACAATTGACGAATAAATTATCTACAAAAAAATATTTTAATCAGGACTATGAAAAATTTAAAGGATCTAGCTATAGACCATATTTATATAATAAAGTTCAAGAAGCGGTGAAAAATGCTAATCAACTTGAAAATTTTCATAGTAATATGGATAAGGATGATCCTTATGTAAATATTCATAAATATTTGAAGGAAATTTTTAGGGTGGATATACTTTAAATTGATTTAATCTATTTTTATTTCCGTAAAGCGAACAGCAGTTTATGTTATAATGCAGGTAAGTTAAGTTTGAGTGGAACAAGATAACCCGGCACTTCCTTTGAGGTGTCGGGTATTATTTTTAAAACAAAAAAAGAACAATCTGAATACTCAAATTGCTCTTTTTTAAGTAGTTGGGACACTTTGGCGACACCAACTGATTGACGAACGTTGATATATCAACGATTATAGCAATCGAAAGATTACTTGTTGTAGAATTCAACGATAAGTGATTCGTCGATATCAGCATCCATGTCTTCACGGGCAGGAATGCGGTTTAACTTACCTTCAAGCTTGTCAGCGTCGAAGTCAACGTATGATGGACGAGAAACAACTGCTTCAACAGCGTTCTTGATAACATCAAGGTTCTTTGACTTATCACGAACAGCGATAACTTGGCCAACACTAACTTCGTATGAAGGAATGTCAACGCGCTTACCATCAACGGTAATGTGACCATGGTTAACCAATTGACGAGCTTGACGACGAGTAGTAGCTAAACCGAGACGGTAAACCATGTTGTCAAGACGACGTTCAAGTAAAGCCATAAAGTTGGCACCGTGAGTACCTTCTTTGATCTTACCGGCACGTACGAAAAGGTTTGAGAATTGACGTTCAGTCATTCCGTACATGAAACGAAGCTTTTGCTTTTCACGAAGTTGAGTACCGTATTCAGAAAGCTTACCACGACGATCACGACCATGATCACCAGGAGCGTAAGCCCGACGAGCTAATTCCTTACCAGTACCTGAAAGTGAAACACCTAAGCGGCGTGAAAGACGCCAGCTAGGACCTGTATAACGTGACATAAATAAAATCCTCCAATATTTTTGTTGGAGTAAAATAATCCGATGTGAGATTGACATTCGTGCAGGCTGATCTGAATTGTTCACCCTTGCAGCTGGGTTACTAAAAACACCTTATGGCACCAGTCTGTTGACGAGCTTGCCCCTCACTGCTGCATTATTTTACACAAAGAATAATATACAACAACTATTCCTTATTAGTCAATAGTTGCCATGAGCCGCCTAGCAAATTCTTCCATTTCGCTAGCAAATGATTGATTAAACCGATTGAGGATTGGTGCATCTAAATCAAGGACACCATAGAGTGAGCCGTCCTGTTTTAACATTGGGACAACAAGTTCTGACTTGGCAGCACTATCACAGGCAATGTATGAAGAGAACTTAGAAACATCGCCTACAATTTGTGTTTCTTTAGTTGAGGCGGCAACCCCACATACTCCCTTGCCGAGTGCAATATGCATGCAGGCAACCTTCCCCTGAAATGGTCCAAGATCAAGCTGATCGTTTTTAGAGTTGTAAAGATAAAAGCCGGCCCAATTTAGATTATCTACGCTCTCATTGATTAATGCGCTTGCGTTTGCTAAGTTAGCGATTGCTGAATGTTCGTTAGTCAATAGTGCGGAAAGCTGTTCATTTAGCAGGGATAATTCTGTCATAATCGTCTCTTCTTTCTGTTAATGTTAAATTGATTCCAGTAATGGTAGCCCATTATGGTATAATTTTCATAGAATTTTAGAGCCGATAGATATAATTTGTCAATGATGGCTAAAAAATGTGTAGGTGGATAAATTGGTTTTTCAAATAATAATTGGGATTTTAATTGTTCTTGCAATTATCTTGGCGGCATTATATTACTACCAAAAGCGGTTAATCCGTCAATATGAGCAAATTGATGCACAAGTTAAGCAGTTACAGGAAATGAAAATTGAGCAACACTTTAAAAAGGTTGAGCAATTGAAGGTAACTGGCGATTCCCAGGAGCAATTAAAGAAGCTCAAAAAAGACTATCAAGACAAGGTTGTTCCTCAAGAAAAGAAGCTAGTGGCCGAGTTAGCAACAATTAAGTCACTAATTCATACAAGTAAAGCCCTCGTCCTTTCTAAACAGTTAAGTGATTTGGAATTAGCGGTTCATCAATTGAACGATCAGTGCTTACAAATAAAAGCTTCACTTCATCATTTAGAAGAGCTGCATCAAGCTCATAAGCGGGCAATCGATCAAATCAAGCAACGTTATCGTCATTTCCATCACGTCCTTGATGAAAAGAGCTTTGAATATGGCGATAGTATTAAAATGCTTAATGATCAACTTGAAGAGCTTGAACATGAATACGATCAGTTTTCTAAGTTAAGTCAGACGGGAGATTTTGATGCTGCTCAGCAGGTGTTGACTGATTTAAAGCAGAATAATCAAAAACTGGCAGACTTGATTGAACAAGTTCCGAAGCTTTATAAACCATTGATTGCTGAATTTCCTACTCAGTTAAATGAATTGGCAAGTGGCTATAAGCAATTAACTAAGCAAAATTATCGGTTTACTATGGATAACATTCCTGAAAAGGTTGATCAGCTACGGCAGTTATGCCAAGAGGATCTCAAGCAGATTAACAATCTTCAGCTTGACGGGGTTGAGGATTCGATTAAAGACATTGCTGATCAGATTGACGATTTATATGCAGCAATGCAAAGTGAAATTGATGCGCGACCACAAGTCGAACATCTGATGGGAGTTTTAGGAAAGTTTATTAACCATGCTGCAGCCCAAAATAATGAGTTGAGTAATGAACTTGAGCGGTTAAGCATTAATTACACGTTGAATAACCACGAAATTGAAACTGCTCGTTCATTAAATGAACAGATTATTAATATTGAAAAGGAATGTAAGAACGATCAGGCTGCAATCAATGATCATAATGCAATTTATAGTCAAGTCCTTGCACGACAAAATAAAAATGAACGTTCTTTAAAAGAAATTGAAAAGCAACAGGCAAAGATTAACGATGAGGTTGCTAAGTTGCAAGGCGATCAGCAACGGGCTGAACAAATGCTGCAAAAGTATTCAACAAAGCTGCGGACGACGCGGCGACAAGTTGAGCAACTAAATTTGCCTGGATTACCAAAGGATTATTTGAACTACTTCTTTGGGGTTAGTGATGAGATCAAGCGGTTAGCTGATGAACTCCAAAAATATAAAGTTAATATGGATGAAGTTACTAAACAACTAATCATTGTTGAATCAGACTTAGAAACTCTTGGTGAAAAGACAAATGATATTCGTGATAGCGTTGAGCTAACTGAGCGACTTCAACAATATGCTAATCGCTTCAGTGATGAGCCAAAAATTGCTGCTGCAGCGGCAAAGTCTCAGGAAGAGTTTAATAAGTTTAATTACACGACAAGCTTAGAAACGATTGCAACAGCACTAGAAGAAGTTGAGCCGGGTAGTTATAAGCGAATTGAAGATAGCTACTATAATGAAAAATAAATTTAAGAGGGTAAGAAAAGCAGATGTTTTTCTCACCCTCTTAATTATTATCTGTTATAATAAAAAACTGGTTTATTGGCGTCGCAACCAAAATATCTATCCAATTTTAGCGCATTAATAATATTTATAATCAAGCTTTGTTTGATGAAAGGAAAATAAGCATGATCTATTTTGATAATAGTGCGACAACTCAGGTAGCACCTGAAGTTCTCCAAACCTATAACACGGTTAGCCAAAAGATTTGGGGTAACCCAAGCAGTCTTCATAATTTTGGGGAAGAAGCTTGGAACCTGTTGGAACAAGCACGACAACAAATTGCTAACTTATTTCACGTTAATCCAGGCGAAATAATTTTTACTAGTGGTGGTTCCGAAGGGGATAACTGGGTAGTTAAAGGAACTGCGATGGCAAAACAACGCTTTGGTAAACACATTATTACAACTTCGGTTGAACATGCCGCTGTTCGTAACCCAACAGAACAGCTAAAGGAGTTGGGCTTTGATGTGACTTATCTTCCCGTTGATAAGGAAGGACGAATTAATCCAGCAGATTTAAAAGCAGCTATTCGTCCAGACACGATCTTGGTTTCAATTATGGCAGTAAATAATGAAGTTGGAACAGTTCAACCAATTAAAGAAGTTGGTGAAATATTAAAGGATTATCCGAATATCCATTTTCACGTTGATGCTGTTCAAGCAATTGGCAAGGGAATTGATGCCGCCGTTTTTAGTGATCGGGTTGACTTTGCTACATTCTCTGGACACAAGTTTCACGCCCCTCGGGGAACCGGCTTTGTTTATGTTAAGGCTGGGCGAAAGTTAGCGCCGCTAGTAGCTGGTGGTGGTCAGGAACGCGGATTACGGAGCGGAACTGAAAATACTCCTGGTGACGTTGCAATGGCCCGAGCAATTCGGTTAGTTAAAGAGGGCGAGGCTGATGCTATCAAGCGTGAACAAGCCATTAAAGACCGAATTTATGACCACATTAAGCAGTTTGACCACGTTAAGATCTTTTCTGGACGTGATCAGGGATTTGCCCCCCACATCCTTTGCTTTGCAATTGTCGGTGTTCGTGGTGAAACAATCGTTCATGCGTTTGAAGATCAAGGAATTTATATTTCAACGACCAGTGCTTGCTCATCAAAGAAACATGCTGAAGCAGGAACACTGGCTGCAATGAAAGTTCCAGAAGACGAAGCAACGAGTGCTGTTCGGATTAGTTTAGGCGATCAGAATACGCTGGAAGAAGCAGATCAGTTTAATAAAACCTTTGATAAGCTCTATGCAGGATTTAAGAAAATTATTGAATAGGAGGGAGCGATACTAGTGGATTATACTGAGATTATGGTTCGGTATGGTGAATTATCAACCAAGGGCCATAACAAGAAAAACTTCATTGACCGTCTTGGTACTAATGTACGAAAGGCGCTTCATCGCTTTGAACAGGTTAAAGTTCATGCTCAGCGAGATCGCCTTCACGTCGAATTAAACGGGGCTAATTACAATCAAGTAATGGAACGATTACAGGATGTTTTTGGAATTCAAAATTTCTCACCATCAATTAGGGTTGAGAAAAGTTTTGAAGCAACTGCTAAGGCTGCCGAGCAAATGATCCGTGAACAGGTTAAGTCCCCAATTACATTTAAAATTAATACCCGTCGTTCTGATCATAAGTTTCCAATTGATACGTTTGAAATGAATGATCAACTAGGCGGCTATCTCCTGAAAAAGTTTCCAGATCTTTTGAAGGTTGACGTTCACCATCCTGATTTAACGCTCCGGGTGGAAATTCGCTTGAACGGGATCTTCCTTTCAAGTGAAACCATTAAGGGTGCTGGTGGTCTCCCCGTTGGAACCGCTGGTAAAGGAATGATGATGCTTTCGGGTGGAATTGATTCACCTGTTGCTGCCTACCTAGGAATGAAGCGGGGCGTTTCCATGGAAATGGTTCACTTCTTCAGTCCGCCATATACTAGTCCTCAAGCCCTTGCAAAGGCAAAGCAATTGACGGAAAAACTTGCTAAGTACAGTGGGAGCATTAAGTTCATCCAGGTACCATTCGCTGAAATTCAGGAAACCGTCAAGGAGAAGGTTCCAGAAGGATATTTAATGACCGTACAGCGACGGATGATGCTGCGATTAGCCGCTGCACTAACGATGAAACGTCATGGCTTAGCAATCTTTAATGGTGAATCTTTAGGACAAGTGGCATCGCAAACGATGGAAAGTATGCTAGTAATTAATGACGTTACTAGCCTTCCGGTATTGCGACCGGTTCTTTCTTATGATAAGACCGAAATTATCGATGTAGCGAAGAAAATTGATACTTACGATCTTTCTATTTTGCCATACGAAGACTGCTGTACTGTCTTTACACCGCCTTCGCCAAAGACTAAACCTGATCTTGAAAAAACCCGGAAATACGAAGAACGTTTGGATATTGATGGCTTAATCAAACGGGCGTTAGACGGGATTGAAATTACTGAAATTCATTCTGGTGAAGATTTCTTAAACCAGAATGAGGACGTTTTTGCAGAACTTCTTTAAACTTCTGCTTGACGATCGTTTTTAAATTGGCTATTATTACAAACAAATAGTAAATGCGTTGATCAAAAGAGTAGGTAGCTATTTTCTTTGCAGAAAGGGAATAGTTGATGGGATATTCCTAGAAAATAGTTATTGAAAGTAGTTTGGTAGCACTCTAACTGAAATAATAGTAGGTTAGAACGGTTCATTTTACCGTTATAAAATGAATGAGTGAGACTATAATTAGATAGTCTAAAATAGGTGGTACCGCGGAACTCGTCCTATATTTTAGGGCGAGTTTTTTTATTTTTTCAACGTAAAAATACTTGTTAATTAACTACTTAGAGGAGGACTCATGATGAGTACTGAAAAAGATATGTCCACTAAGTATGACCCAACAGCTGTCGAAGCTGGTCGTTATCAATGGTGGATTGATCAAGGCTTATTCAAGCCTAGTGGAGATAAAAAGGCACATCCATATTCAATTGTTATTCCGCCGCCGAATGTTACCGGAAAGCTTCATTTGGGTCACGCATGGGATACAACGTTGCAGGATATGATTATTCGTCAAAAGCGGATGCAGGGATACGATGTCCTTTGGCTTCCGGGGATGGATCATGCCGGAATCGCTACCCAGGCAAAGGTTGAAGCACGGCTACGCAAACAAGGAATTTCACGTTACGATTTAGGCCGAGAAAAATTTGTTCAACAAGTTTGGGACTGGAAAGATGAATATGCTGACATTATTCATAAGCAGTGGGCCAAAATGGGAATTTCCGTTGATTATGATCGGGAACGATTCACCCTTGATAAAGGGCTGAACGAGGCTGTTCGGAAGGTCTTTGTTGATCTTTACAATAAGGGATTAATTTACCGGGGAACTTACATTATTAACTGGGATCCGCAAGCACGGACCGCATTGTCAGATATTGAAGTTATCCACAAAGACGATAAAGGGGCATTCTACCACGTTAAATACCCATTTACTGATGGAACCAAGTTTAACGGTAAGGACTACATTGAAATTGCTACTACTCGTCCAGAAACAATGTTTGGTGACGAAGCAGTTGCCGTTAACCCGCATGACGAACGGTACAAGGACTTAGTTGGTAAGCATGTTCGCGTCCCATTAGTTGATCGGGAAATTGAAATTATTGCGGATGACTATGTAACTCCTGACTTTGGTACCGGGATGGTAAAGATTACCCCAGCTCACGATCCAAACGACTTTAAGGTTGGTAAGCGCCACAATCTTCCTGAGCTAAATACCATGAATGAAGATGCTTCAATGAACGAAAATGCCGGGAAATACGAAGGAATGGACCGGTTTGAAGCTCGAAAGGCAATGGTTAAGGATCTGGAAGATCAAGGCTATATGCTTAAAGTTGATCCAATTGTTCACTCAGTTGGTCACTCAGAACGGACCGGAGTTCAGGTTGAAGCACGGCTTTCAACTCAATGGTTCGTTAAGATGAAGCCATTAGCAGAAGCTGCCTTAAAGAATCAGGAAACTGACGATCGCGTTAACTTTATTCCTGAACGCTTCGAACATACCTTTACACAATGGATGGAAAACATTCATGATTGGGTTATTTCTCGTCAATTATGGTGGGGACACCGGATCCCGGCTTGGTATAACAAGAAGACTGGTGAAGTTTATGTTGGGATGGAGGCACCTAAAGATGCTGAAAATTGGGAACAAGATAAGGATGTTCTTGACACCTGGTTCTCAAGTGCTCTTTGGCCATTCTCGACAATGGGTTGGCCAGACACCGATTCCGCGGACTTCAAGCGTTACTTCCCAACTAACACTTTGGTAACTGGTTACGATATTATCTTCTTCTGGGTTTCCCGGATGATTTTCCAATCACTTGAGTTTACTGGCAAGGCCCCATTCAGAAATGTTTTGCTTCACGGGTTGATTCGTGATGAACAAGGCCGGAAGATGAGTAAGTCTCTTGGTAACGGAATCGATCCAATGGACGTAATTAAGAAATATGGTGTCGATGCCTTACGGTGGTTCCTGATTACCGGTTCAACCCCTGGACAGGATATTCGCTTTAGCTATACCAAGATGGATGCTGCTTGGAACTTTATTAACAAGATTTGGAATGCTAGTCGTTACGTTATTATGAACCTTGGCGAGATGCCAGCACCTGTTCTTCCGGAAAAGGATAAGTGGGATTTGGCAGATCGCTGGATTTTAAGTCGGTTAAACGCGACTGTTAAGCAAGTTAATGCTCAGTTCGAGAAGTTTGAGTTTGGTGAAGCAGGTCGAGCACTTTACAATTTCATTTGGAATGACTTCTGTGACTGGTACATTGAAATGACTAAGGAAAAGCTTAATAATGGGACAGCTGAAGAGCAGACCAATACGAAGAATATCCTTGGTTACGTTTTAGACCAAATCTTGAAATTAATGCACCCGATCATGCCATTTGTTACAGAAAAGCTTTGGCAATCAATGCCGCATGATGGCAAGTCGATTATGGTTGCTAAATATCCAGTTGCTCATGATGAATTCGACGATGATACTGCGACTGAACAAATGGGCCACTTAATTGAATTAATTACCGCGGTTCGGAACATTCGGAACCAAGCAAATGCCCCAATGTCGAAGCCGGTTGATTTGATCATTAAGGTTGAAAATGATCACCTTGCTGAGACATTTGAAGCAAACAAGGATTACATTGACCGCTTCTGTCATCCAGAAAAGTTAATTATTGGAACCGATGTTGAAACACCTAAGCTTGCTTTATCCGGGATTTTGACCGGAGCAGAAGTTGACATTCCAATGGCGGAATTAGTTGACTTAGATGAAGAGCGAGCACGGATGAAGAAAGAGATCGCTAACTTAGAAAAAGAAGTTCAGCGTTCGGAAAAGAAATTAGGCAACGAGAACTTTGTTAAGAATGCACCAGAAAAAGTTGTGGAAGAAGAACGAACTAAGGCTAAAGAATGGCAACAAAAACTTGATGCTGCTAAGGATCGTTTAGCTTCACTTCAGGATGCTTAATTATTACTTATGATATGGAGCCCCATAGTTGGATGAGAAATTCTAATTATGGGGTTTTGCTATGCCTAAAATTAACGATTGACTAATTAAGCCGTCCTTACAAAATAGGCAGGTGAACCGACAGCTTAGTTCAAATTTTAATTCTTTATTTTTATGAATTGCATATCATTTGATAAGATGAAAAGCACAGCTAAGTCAAGCGATTAGATTCGAAAAAAGATTAAAATAATTCGGAATAAAAATTGTAATTATTTATCAACAGTATTATGATTAAAGGTGAATGAAACACGGTAACGGTTTCACGTTTATTTCTTTTTCGGAGGGAGGCCTTTATTATGAGTATTCTTAGTCTTGCTCGATTCCAATTTGCAATGACGACTGTTTACCACTTTTTCTTTGTTCCATTTACTATCGGAACAGCCTTCATTGTTGCAATTATGGAATCAATGTATGTTCATACTAAGAATGAATCATATAAAAAGATGACAAAGTTTTGGGGGAATATCTTCCTGTTAAACTTTGCTGTCGGTGTTGTTACAGGTATTATTCAAGAATTTCAGTTTGGGATGAACTGGTCTGATTATTCACGGTTCATGGGGGACATTTTTGGTGCTCCATTAGCCTTGGAAGCTTTGCTATCATTCTTTATTGAATCTACATTTATTGGTCTCTGGGTATTTACCTGGGATAAGGTAAAGCCAGGGCTCCATGCTTTCTTTATTTGGATGATCAGTTTTGGTTCACTTACTTCCGCTCTTTGGATTTTGACCGCCAACTCATTTATGCAACACCCGGTTGGTTACGCCATTCGTGGTGGTCGTGCAGTAATGGTTGATTTTGGTGCCCTATTGAAGAATCCTCAATTATGGTTTGAATTCGGTCACGTTATCTTGAACGCAATTATGATGGGTGGGGTAATCTTCGCTGGATTAACCGCATTCCAGTTATTGAAGAAGCGTGAGATTTCCAATGAAGCACGAACAATTTACAAGAAGACAATGCGTCTTAGCTTGTGGATGTCATTGATTTTTGCGATCTTTGGTCTTGTACTTGGTGATATGCAAATGCAATACCTTGTTAAGGAACAGCCAATGAAGTTTGCTGCTACTGAAGATGTTTACACCACAACTGGTGAGCATGCTCCATGGACTATTGTCGGAATCGCTAACACGAAAGAACATAAGGTTCAAAATAACATTGATATTCCAGATATGTTAAGTATTTTGTCTTATCACAAGACAACCGGGGCCGTTACCGGGATGAATGAACTGAATGCACAATACAAGAAGAAGTATGGTAAGAATATTGATTATTATCCACCAGTAAATACACTATTCTATAGTTTCCGGATTATGTGTGCAATTTCTGCTTGGATTATTCTAGTTTCATTCGTTGGCTTGATTATGAGTCGTAAGAAGTCGGGATACCTATACAAGCATAAGTGGACACTTTGGATTTTGGCACTAACCACCTTCTTACCATTTATTGGTAACACTGCTGGTTGGTTCGTTACAGAATTTGGTCGTGTTCCATGGACCGTTTACGGACTCTTTACTATTCAACAAAGTGTTTCGCCAAACGTTTCTGTTGCCTCACTATTAACTTCTAATATTGTTTACTTTGTATTGTTTACAGCGTTAGCAATTACCTTGATTGGGTTAATTGTTCATGAGTTGAAGAAGGATCCAACTCAAACGATTGAGCCAAAGTTCAAGAAGGTTCTTGATCCATTCGATAAGGAGGCGTTCTAAATGAGTTTTCTCCAATTATTATGGTTTGTTTTGATTGGTGTTCTCTTTGCTGGCTTCTTCTTCCTCGATGGTTTTGACTATGGTGTCGGAATGGTAACCGTTACGTTAACTAGTAACGAAGCAGAACGTGATCAAATGGTTCGGACGATTGGTCCTGTATGGGATGGAAATGAAGTTTGGCTAATTACTGCCGGTGGGGCAATGTTTGCCTCTTTCCCATACTGGTACGCAAGTTTATTTAGTGGTTACTACATTATTTTGATGTTAGTTCTGGTTGGCTTGATCATTCGTGGGGTTTCTTTTGAATTCCGTGCAAAGTCACCAATGCCACGAAAGCGGATCTGGGATTGGGCACTCGGTATCGGAAGCTTTATGGCACCATTCTTCCTGGGAGTTATGTTTATCAGCATGATTCAAGGAATGCCAATTGATGCTAACGGGAACTTCCACGCAACTTTCTTTGATTACATTAATTGGTTCTCCGTTGTTGGTGGGGTTGCTTTAACCCTCTTAACATACCTTCACGGACTTAACTATATTGCATTAAAGACTGCTGGAGATATTCGTCAACGGGCAAATAATGTTGCCCAGTTCCTCTACTGGGTACTTTATGTTGGGTTGGTTGTCTTTGCATTGATGCTGATCTTTATGACCGACTTCATGAAGGTTCACCCAGTCGCAACAATTGTAATGCTAGTTGTTATGGTTGCTTTAACCATTATTGCTCAAGTAGCAGCGATCAAGGGGAAGGAATTAACTGCCTTTATTGCTAGTGGATTAACTTTAGTTGCATTGGTTGTTCTTCTGTTTGTCGGCTTATTCCCACGGGTACTAATTAGTTCAATTAGCCCACGGTATGACTTATTGATTCAGAATGCATCATCAACTCAGTACACATTGACAGTAATGACAATTGCTACATGCTGCTTATTGCCATTTGTTCTTGCTTACACGATCTGGGCATACTGGATTTTCCGTAAGCGGATTGCAATGCCAGTTGTTACGGAGGCTAAGTAAGCATTATGATTGATCGATTACTCTTCATGCTTAAGGGGAGCAAACAGATCATGATAAAGCTTGTAGGGTTTTATGTCCTGCAAGCTTTTCTTATCATTGGTCAAGCAATTTCGCTAGCTTCACTATTAACAAATCTTTGGGCTGGTCATTCTCTGGCAAGTGAATGGGGCTGGCTAGTTGGATTTATTAGTTGTTTTATTGGTCGGCATATTATTAATTGGCTCGATACTGTTTTGCTTGATAACTATGCCCGGAAAACCGCACAGCATTTACGACAAGAATTACTAGTTAAGCTATTTAAGCTTGGCCCGCAACTAGTTCAACAGCAAGGTACGGGGAATATTGTTACGTTAACTTTAGACGGGATTTCTGAAGTGGAAAACTACATTAATCTTTTGTTTAGTAAGTTTGTTAGCATGATGATTATTCCAGTGATGCTTCTGATTGTTTGCTTTTGGTTGGACTGGATTTCTGGTCTGGTAATGTTGCTTGTTTACCCATTAATAATTCTTTTTATGATTATTCTTGGTTATGCCGCCAAGGCTAAAGCCGATCGTCAATATGCTAACTTTCAAGTTCTGTCAAACCACTTTATTGATTCATTGCGGGGAATTGACACACTAAAGTATTTTGGCTTAAGCAAACGGTATTCTAAGAGTATCTTTCGCTCAAGTGAACGTTTCCGAAAATCAACGATGAGTGTTATCCGGGTTGCAATGTTATCGACTTTCGCTCTTGACTTCTTTACCACCCTGTCAATTGCTGTTTTGGCGGTTTTCTTGGGTTTACGGTTGATTGAGGGGCACCTATTACTGTTTCCGGCATTGGGAATCCTAATTTTAGCTCCAGAATACTTCATGCCGATCCGTAATTTTGCCAATGATTATCATGCAACTCTCAACGGAAAGAATTCATTTCATGCAGTTGAAAGAATTTTGCAAGAAGAAGTTCCGCCTGAACCGCATGTTAATCTCAAAAAATGGCAAGCAGATAGTAAATTGGAGTTAAACGATGTGGAATTTCAATATGAACACGGGAGTCAATTAGCACCAGTTAACATCAACCTTCACGGCTTTCAGAAAGTGGGAATTGTGGGGATGAGTGGGGCTGGGAAAACCACTTTAATTAATCTTTTAGGCGGTTTCCTCCATCCCATATCCGGAACAATAAAAATTCAGGGACAAACTGTTAAAACCTTAAATATTGAAGATTGGCAAAAACAGATTATTTATATTCCCCAGGATCCATATATTTTTGATGATACTTTGCGAAACAACATTTGTTTCTATACGCCGGATGTTAGCCAGGAGCAAATTGATAAAGCTATTGAAATGATGGGCCTTACATCACTGGTCGCCGAATTACCTGATGGCCTTGACACAATGATTGGTAAGGGGCATCGGCAATTAAGCGGTGGTCAGGCACAACGAATAGCGCTTGCTCGGGCCTTCTTGGATCAATCGCGGCGAATCTTGATCTTGGATGAGCCAACCGCTCACTTAGATATTGAAACTGAACTAGAATTGAAGGAACGGATGATCCCAATCATGAAGGAACACCTTGTCTTGTTTGCTACTCACCGGTTGCATTGGATGCGACAGATGGATTACATTATTGTGATGCGCCATGGTAAGATTATCGAACAAGGAACCTATGATCAATTAATGGCTAAGCCAGGATATTTCACAGATTTGGTGTTTGACCGTTCAAAGGGGGAAGATTAATGAATAAAATTCCATTATTAAAAGCCCTCCGTCATGATCGATGGGTTCGACCATTCCTCAAAAAATATCGTTGGACATTAGTATTAGCTATTTCATTGGGAATTTTAACCTTTGTTTGTGCTGGTGGTTTAATGTTCACTGCTGGTTACCTAATCAGCAAGTGTGCAACAATGCCGTTTAACATTTTACTTGTTTATGTTCCAATAGTATTAACACGGGCATTCGGAATTTTTCGTCCCGTATTTCACTATGCTGAACGATTAACGAGTCATAATTGGGTCTTTAAAATGACTTCAATGTTTCGTAAGAGACTTTATGACTCATTAGAAAAGGATGCAGTGTTTTTCAACAGCAAGTACCGGATTGGTGATATCTTAGGGTTGCTTTCTGAAGATGTTGCCCATATTCAAAACCTATATTTGAGGACTATTTTTCCAATGTTGGTTGCTTGCGGGCTGTATCTCATTATTGTAATTGCTCTGGGTGCCTTAACGCCATGGATGGGATTGTTAATGTTAATCTTATTTGGGTTAATTATTTTTGGAATCCCAGTTTGGTCAATCTTGGTTAATGGAGCACGTCAAGAACAGGAAAAGGAAGCAACTAACAGGCTTTATTCTGACTTAACTGATAACGTGATGGGAATTACTGATTGGGTGCTTTCAGGGAACTCTAGTAAGTATCTTCAGCGGCATGATAACGATGAAAAGAAATTGTTGAATTCGCAACGACAAATGCACCGGTTCAATAATTTCCGTGACTTTGTTCTCCAAATGTTAATTCTCCTGGTTATTATTTCATTAGTAGTCTGGGGCTCCTATCGTTTTGGCGGTCATTGGGGTGCTAATTGGATTGCTGCATTTGTTCTCTGTGTTTTTCCGTTGGATGAAGCTTTGGCCGGATTGCCAGCTGCTGCTCAGCAAACGAACGTTTATACAGATTCATTAGTCCGTTTGAATAGCCTCCCAGAACCTAGTAAGGATAAGCAAGCGATCCCGCAAATTAAAGCGCCGTACCAGATTGATATTGATAATGTTAGTTTTCGGTATTCACCAGATACAAAGCAAATTCTGCAACAATTGAATTTACAAATTAAGCCTGGTGAGAAGTTAGCGATTCTTGGACGTAGCGGAACCGGGAAAAGTACGTTAGCCAGTCTAATTCGTGGTGATCTGCAACCTACCGAAGGACAGATAACGATTAATGGCGAGCCAACAGCCAAATTTGGTGATCAAATTGCTAACTATATTGGCGTTGTTCACCAGTCGCCATACTTATTTAACACGACAGTTTTGAATAATATTCGTTTAGGAAATGAGGATGCAACGGAAGAAGATGTTTGGAGCGTCCTGAAACGAGTCGGTCTGGAAGAAAAAATTCGTCAATTGCCGGATGGCCTAAACACAAAAATCGGCGAGGCTGGACTGATCTTTTCTGGTGGTGAACGCCACCGGCTGTCCTTAGCTCGGATCCTGTTAAAGGATGTTCCAATTGTTATTTTAGATGAGCCAACTGTTGGCCTTGACCCGCTAACTGAACAGCAGGTTATTGATACTTTTATGAACGAATTAGCTGGGAAGACACTTATTTGGATTACGCACCATTTACAAGGAATTGATGCAATGGATCGCGTGATCTTCCTTGAAAATGGTAAAATAACAATGAGTGGGACACCACAAGAGTTATGGGAAAATAATCCCCATTACCAAAAACTCAAAAAAGCAGATCAAGGTCTGTAAAAAAGAAGCATAATTGCTGAAGAATGTTTTATACTATTACTTAAATAGGGGATGAATTATTTATGAAAAAGATTGTTGTATTAGGTGCGGGATACGCGGGCCTAAAAACTGTTGTTCTCCTTCAAAAGAAGTTGAAGGGTGAAGGACGAATTGTCTTAGTTGACCGGAATACTTACCACTACGAAGCAACTGACCTCCATGAAGTAGCTGCGGGAAATTTGCCACCTGCAAAGATTTCATATCAAGTTAGTGACTTGATTAATTCTAAGGTAACGACCTTTATTCAAGATGAGGTTGTTAAAATTAATCCTGATGATAAAACAGTTGAATTAGCACATCGTGAACAACCATTAGATTATGACTATTGTGTTGTTAGTCTTGGGTTTACTTCTGAAACGTTTGGAATCGAAGGGGCTAAGGAAAATACGCTTCAAATGACAAACGTAAAGGAAGCACTTGAAATTCACAGGCACATTGTTGATAAGATGAAAGATTACAAGATTACCAAGAATCCTGATGACTTGAAGATTATCGTTTGTGGTGCCGGATTTACTGGAATTGAATTAGCGGGTGCACTAGTTGATGCTCGTCCACGCTATGCCCAAATTGCCGGGGTAAAGCCTGAAGATATTCAAATCTCACTGATTGAAGCCTCAGAACGTCTTTTACCAATGTTTAACCAAGATCTTGCTAATTATGGTGTTAACTTGGTAAAGAAGCTTGGAGTTCATCTTTACACAAGTTGCTTGATTTCACGGATTAAGCCAAGTACCGTAATTTATCAACATGGTCGTGGCAATGGTGATGAATCAATGACTGCTGGTACTATTATTTGGACAACCGGTGTTAGTGGTAGCCCAGTAATGGCTGAGTCTGGTTTTAATGAACGACGTGGTCGGGTTGTTGTTACTGATCACTTAAATGATCCAGATCACGAAGACCTTTACATTATTGGAGATGTGGCAGCGGTTATGGCTCCAGGTTCACCTCGTCCATACCCAACTACAGCTCAGTTGGCACTTTCAATGGCTGATTATGTGGCTGATGACATTGCCGATCGGGTAAGAAAAGGCGAACGGTTAAGCGAACCATACTCATACAAGTCACTTGGTACCGTTGCTTCAGTCGGTAATACACGTGCTTTTGGTGTTGCTATGGGACATGAAGTTAAGGGATACATCGGTTCGTTCATGAAGAAAATGATTGCTAACCGTTCACTCTTAGAAGTGGGGGGATTGAAGGGACTCCTTGCTAAGGGACGGTTTGATTTGTATCACTAGAATAGGGAGAGATAACTAGCTCGCTAGTTCATCTTCGAACCCCACACAAAAAGGTTTCAACGTTCGGGATTTCCTGGCGTTGAAGCCTTTTTATATCCTGTGTCGTTTGCATATCATCTAGGTAATATAACTTATGTCACAACTCTTTTATTTTCTATATACTGCATTGTTTATCTGGAAAGTGAATTCTATGTTCTGGGGATGGAGTCCATTTGCCGATTAAATTATGTTAAGATGTGGTATTAAGTTAATTAAGTGGAAGGAATAGGAAATGATTGAATCATATGCTGAAGCGCTGAATTTTATTCATGGACGGACAAAATTCAAAAAAATTCCAACGTTAGACCGGATGAAACTTTTCCTCGAAAGGTTAGGAAACCCGCAAAAGGGGTTGAAGTACGTCCACGTTACGGGAACAAATGGCAAGGGCTCAACCGTTGCAATGTTAAGAGCAGTGTTAATGGAGACGGGGCTAAATATAGGGAGCTTTACTTCTCCATTTATTACTCGCTTTAACGAACGAATAGCACTGAATGCTAAGCCGATTAGCGATGAAGATTTGACAAGGTTCGCCCGCAAAGTAGAACCGGTTGTTCAGCAGTTAGACCAGGAATTACCAACCGGTGGACCAACTGAATTTGAAATTGATACTGCAATTATGTTTTGCTATTTTGCAGAAAAGCAACCAGATTTAGTTCTTCTTGAGGTTGGTATTGGCGGTCTATATGATTCGACAAATGTAATTACACCGTTAGTAAGTGTGATTACCACCGTAAGTTGGGATCACATGAAATATCTTGGTGATACTTTAGCCAAAATTGCTCACCAAAAGGCGGGAATTATTAAGGAGAAAGTTCCCGTAGTGATCGGTCGGCTTTCCCCATCAGCGCATCAAGTAATTATGGAAGAAGCAACCGAAAAGAATGCCAAAGTTTATGAACTGGGTAAAGACTTTTCAGCGCGGAAAATTAACCACAATGTCATTAAAGCGGAGATTATATATGATGGTGGTCAATTGCATCATTTTCGGAGTAATCTCGGGCTAGCTGGTGACTACCAAGTTGAAAATTCTGCAATTGCAATTACAACAGTACAAATAGTACTAAAGAAACTAGGAATCCCGGTAGTTGCCGCTGACTTGAAAAAGGGGTTAGCACTGACTCAGTGGCCTGGCCGGATGGAAACGGTGATTAACGAGCCGCTAGTATTATTGGATGGGGCGCATAATCTTCCCGGAATGCAGGCGTTAGTTAAAACAATTCACGATGATTTTAGCGATCGTGAAGTATACGTCCTCGTTGCTATTTTAGCTGATAAACAATATGAGCTAATGCTTGGTGAATTGGCTAGTCTGGGGAATGTGCATTTGATGGTTACTAATTTTGCGGGTCCCGGACCTCAGCGACCGAGCGCTAATCTAACTACTACAATTAGTGAGTTTAAGACGAAACACCCAATCCAGGTTGCAGAAAATTGGCAGACTGGGTTCGTCAAGTTATCTCAAGAATTGGCAGCCGATGATGTAATGATTATTACTGGCTCGCTCTATTTTGTTTCTGAAGTTAGAAAAAATTTAAAATAAAATAATGCAAAGCTCTTTTTATTCCGTCATGTATATATAGAACGGAAAAAAGGAGTTTTTATTTATGTTTACATCAGAATCAACCCAATACCTACAGCTTGTTAGCAGAATTCTAATTGATGGTAGTGAAGAAGCAAATGTACTATTTCGGCAGTTTATTAGTCAGTATCCAACGCCAATTTCAATCAAAAATATGACAAATGCTGAAAAAGATAAACTGATTGAAGAAGATGAACGAATGGAAGTTCTTCTTGCAGCAATTGAACTTGGGGCAATGGTGGTCCGGAGTCAGGCGCCATTGCTTGGCCACGCTTATTCTAGCCAACTGTTAAGCACTGAGATGATGGATCGGTTAAGCGGGGAAAAGCAAGAAAGCCTCTATTTAGTTGGTACGGATGTCCATAATGATATTATTGATATTAAAAAAATGTTTGTTGGCGGATTGAGCGAATGTAGTGTTTACCCTGACCGGGTTTTCCGCCGGGCGTTGTTACAATCTGTAAATGGGATTGCAGTGGTTTATAATCATCCCTCTGGGAATGTTGAACCGTCATCAGCTGATATCGCGATGATTAAGCGAATAGAAAGTGGCAGTCGGATCTTAGGAATAACGTTCCTTGATTTTCTCATTATTGGTCAGAATAGTTATTATAGTTGGCGTGAAAATCAGGCATTTCACAAAAATGAGGAAGAAAAAAGTTAAAGAAAACGTTAATTTATCAAAGAATAAGCCTTTTGTGGCAATTTATTGTGTATATTAAGGTTCGTATATGGCTTTTTGCTATGGTATAATATGCTCGATATTAGATTAAAAATAATTTACTAAAATGAAGGGAAGAAGCAGATTGCTAGGAATCGGAACCAAAAATATTGGCATCGACCTTGGAACAGCAAACACAATTGTGTATGTTGAAGGCAAAGGAATTGTATTACGTGAACCATCAGTTGTTGCTCGTAATACCAAGACCAATGAAGTTATTTCCGTAGGTAAAGATGCTCGAGATATGATCGGTCGAACCCCAGGTAGTATTACAGCCATTCGGCCAATGAAGGATGGGGTTATTGCCGATTATGATACGACTGTTGCCATGATGAAGTATTACATTGAGAAGGCCCTTGGTAATTCTAACGGTAAGCCATACGTAATGGTATGTGTTCCAAGTGGAATTACTGAAGTTGAAAAACGAGCTGTGATTGATGCTACTCGTGTTGCGGGAGCACGTGACGCTTACGTTATTGAAGAACCATTTGCAGCTGCCATTGGTGCGGGTCTTCCAGTTATGGATCCAACAGGAAGTATGGTTGTTGATATTGGTGGGGGAACTACCGACGTTGCTACTATTTCATTAGGTGGCATTGTTTCTAGTCGTTCAATTCGGATGGCTGGGGATGAAATGAATGATGCAATTGCACAGTATGTTCGTCAAAATATGAATCTGCTGATTGGTGAACGAACTGCTGAAAAAATTAAATGGGATATTGGTTCTGCTTCTACCGATGCTGCTGCTGAAATGGGTTCAACAGAAGTTCGGGGACGGGATCTTGTTACCGGATTACCAAAGACAATGGAAGTTTCTGCAAAGGATGTTTCCGTTGCATTGCAGGATGTTGTTGATTCAATTATTGATGCAATTAAAGGGACTCTGGAAGAAACATCTCCAGAAATTGCTGCTGATGTTATTGATCACGGAATCGTCCTCACCGGTGGTGGTGCATTATTAAAGCACCTGCCTGACGTAATTGCTGATGCTACTAAGGTTCCCGTATTTATTGCAAATGATCCGCTTGACTGTGTTGCAACTGGGACAGGTGAATCATTAAAGAGTATCGATGTAATGAAGAAAAAGTAATAAGTAACGGGATGGGGCTGGTCGCAAAACGATTTGTTTTGTCCAGTCCTTTCTTATTACCTAGTAAAGAAATGCTGGAGGAATAAAATGCGCAAGTTTTTTTCCAATCGACGGCTTGTTATTCTTGTGCTGATTTTAATTGCGTGTTTCGGTTTAATGGCCGGTTCTGTTTCAATGCGTAATCGTCGGAATACGCCTCCATTGATCCAACAATTTGGTAATGATATCGTTGGTTTTGTAGATGGAATCGTTGCTATTCCGGTAAACGCTGTTCAGAGTGGCTTTAGTTCTGTGGGACAATTGATGAATACATATTCTGAAAACCGGGAATTGAAGCAACAGGTAACTGAATTAGCACAAACGAAGGTCCGTGATCAGACCTTAGCAAAGGAAAATAAAGAACTAAAACAAGAGTTAAAGCTTAATAAATCCTTGACTGATTACAATACAATTACGGCTTCTGTAATGATGAGAACACCATCCTCATGGCAGAAACAATTGGTAATCAATAAGGGACAAACTAATGGGATCAAGAAAAACATGCCAGTAATGAGTGGTAGCGGGTTGATTGGTCGAATTAGTGAGGTTAACAAGACTAATAGTAAAGTTGAACTATTAAGCAATACTGGTGAATCCGCCAATCGATTTGCCGTAACGATTGACGGGACTAATGGCCGAACTGTTAACGGAATTATTACCGGTTATGATGCTTCAACTGATGAGCTAATTATGGGGCAGGTTAGTTCTAAGGCTAAGTTGAAGAAGGGGACCAAAGTAATGACGAGTGGTATGGGAGGAGTAACACCCAAGGGCCTTTATGTCGGTCGCGTAACCCGTGTAGGGAAAGACGACTATGGACTAGCTCAAAAGGTATACATTAAGCCTGCTGCTGATATGAATGACGTTAATATTGTGACCGTTGCCGAGCCGGCTTAATCGAGGTGGTTGAATGTATAGATTATCGAGATTAAGATACATTTTTCCGTTAGGGTTGTTTATATCATTGTTCTTAGATGGTTCATTAAGTAATGTCTGGGCAAAGCTATTTTTTAGCTATCCGTATTCAATGATGAGTGAATTAGTGTTGCTGTGGTTGGTTCTCTCGTATTACTTTGAAGAGGATATTGAAATTCCATTAATTCCCTTTGCTGCACTTGCAGGGATCGTATTTGATGTCTATTTTACGGGAATTCTGGGATTAGATATTTTCCTTTTCCCATTAATCGTTGAACTTACTAAAGTTCTTTCGAGATATTTTAGCCAGTCATTTTTAACGATTATTATGATTTTCTTTATTGATATTGTTGCCTTTGTAACGTTAACATACTGGGCATATTCATTGGTCGGGATTACGCATATGAATCTTGGCGATTACCTTGTGTACACTCTTGCGCCAACACTAGCCCTTAACTTGGTTTATTTTGTGATCCTTTATTGGCCAATCCAGGCAATTTATACTTGGGCTTTAACGAAAAAAAGATCTTAGAAAAGGATTGACAAAGTTAATTATCAAGTGTAGGATACATGACAATATCAAAAAACGAAGAACAGACTAGTAAAGAATTAACTTGCTCTTTAGAGAGTTCACGATGGTGGGATGTGAATGGGTTAGTGTTCTTGAATCACATCTGCAAGTTGATCCATTGAAGTAAGTAGGTGGATCCGGGGAAGCCCGTTACAGCGCGGAGTTTAATTAATGAACTTACTGAGGTTGCTTTTGTGAGAAAGTAACAACATGAGGTGGAACCGCGTAAAACGCCCTCATAGTCAATTTTGGCTATGAGGGCGTTTTTCTCTTTCCGGATAATTAGACTCACGAGGTAATTACTGTGAGGTAATTATAAAATGAGGTGGGACCACGACTTGCTCGTCCTCTTAAACTAACACTAGTTTAAGAGGATTTTTTGTTTAACGTTTTTCGCAATTCAAGGAGGTTTTAAAATGTCACTCAATTATGTTTCACAAATCTTGCCCTCACTTATTCAGGGGGCTGGATTAACGCTACAAATCTTTTTTTGGACACTAATTGTTTCAATCCCCTTAGGAATCATTGTAAGTTTGGGACTAACATCGAAGGTTAAGCCACTTAAATGGGTTTTAGAAATTTATGTTTGGCTGATGCGGGGGACGCCGTTACTTCTGCAATTAATTTTTGTCTTTTATGGACTACCAATTATTGGGATTGTTTTTCAACGATACGATGCGGCTTTAGTTGCATTTATTCTTAATTACGCCGCTTACTTTGCTGAAATATTCCGTGGTGGTTTTCAATCAGTTAGTGTTGGTCAATATGAAGCTGCTAAGGTGTTACGGTTAAATTACTGGCAAACCGTTCGAAAGATTATTATTCCCCAAGTTGTTAAAATCGTTATCCCGTCAATTGGAAATGAAGTTATTAACTTGGTAAAGGATTCTTCCTTAGTTTATGTTATTGGTCTTGGTGACCTCTTACGTGCGGGGAATGTGGCAACTTCACGGGATGTTACTCTTGTCCCATTGCTCCTAGTTGGTTTAATTTACCTAATTCTTGTTGGAATTTGCACGTTGGTATTACGCCAAGTCGAAAAGCGGTATTCATATTTTAAGTAAGGAGGAGTAGTCAATGTTAGAAGTTAAAAATTTAAAGAAAAGTTTTGGCGATCGGGTAATTCTTGATAATGTTAACCTAACCGTTAAGGACGATGAAATTCTTTGTATTGTTGGTCCTTCTGGTGCGGGGAAAACGACATTGTTGCGTTGCATTACTGGACTAGATACTCCTGATAGTGGTGAATTCCTGATGGATGGTAAGCCATTTGATCCTCAAGGAACAGGTGCTTTAGATCGGGTGATTGGGGTTGTCTTTCAAGATTTTAACCTCTTCCCAAATCTCTCAGTGATGGAAAACATTACCCTTGCGCCAACGATGGTGCTTAAACAACCAAAAGATGAGGCAGTAAAAAAAGCCCAGGAGTTATTAGCTGAATTAGGTTTGTCAACAAAGGGAAATCTTTATCCCTGGCAATTGTCTGGTGGGCAAAAGCAACGGGTAGCAATTGCGCGGGCTTTAGCAATGAAACCTAAAATTCTTTGCTATGATGAACCGACATCAGCCCTTGACCCTAATCTTCGTCAAGATGTTGCTAACATTATTCTTTCACTAAAGAAGGGTGGCGTAACGCAGTTAGTAGTTACGCACGATTTGGATTTTGCTGAAGAAATTGCTGACGATTTACTGAAGGTTAATCCGCTTGATCAAAGTCGAGACTAAGAATGAGAGGTGTTTGCGATGCGTAAAATTAAATATTGGCTGGTACTTCTAGCTTTAATTACGCCTGTCATTATTCTTAGTGGTTGTGAGAGTGTCACCCAACGTGCGGATACTCAAGATACCTGGAATCGAATTGAACGTAGAAAGCGGGTTATTATTGGACTGGATGATAGTTTTGTTCCAATGGGTTTTCGGCAAAAAAACGGAAAGTTAGTTGGGTATGATGTTGACTTGGCACGGGCCGTTTTTAAGCAGTACGGAATTAAAGCTGATTTTCAACCAATTGACTGGTCAATGAAGGAAACGGAATTAAAAAATGGGACAATTGATTTGCTCTGGAATGGTTATTCAATTAACCCTAGTCGACGGAAAAAGGTTGCTTTCAGTCGACCATACTTGAAGAATGAACAGATTCTTGTTACCAAAAAGGCGTCTAATATTTTAAACTTTGCTGATATGAAGGGGAAATCATTAGGGGTTCAGAATGGTTCAACTGGACTTACCGCATTGGATGAGCGGCCAAAGGTTCTTAAGGACTTAATCAAAAACCAAAAGCCAGTCCTCTATGATACTTTTCCGGACGCATTTATTGATTTAAATGCAAATCGGATTCAAGGAATTTTGATGGACCAGGTATATGCGGATTACTATATTAAACACCAAAAAAATAGTTCTTCCTACAGAACCTATTCTAGTAAAGAACTTCCTGTTGAGTATTATGCTGTGGGGATGCGGAAGGGTGATAAGACTCTTCACCAAAAAATTAATGCTGGACTGGGTAAACTACAAAAGAATGGTGAACTAAGGAAAATTAACCAGAAATGGTTTGGTACTAATAGTAACTACCTTGGTGCGGATTAAAAATTTTCTGTGACATATTTAAACCATAAAAGGGATTGTGACATAAGTACTTTTACCAAGTTCAAATACGAACAGCGCGGTACGCAAATGGGTTCCAGTGTCCGGTATAACCGAACTCTGGAACCCTATTTGCGCTCGCGGGGGCGTGAAAACGAAGTCATAAATGACTTCTGTCACGCTCCCATCTTTATTAAAATTAAATTATTGGCAAAGTTTGTAATTTAGAGCGTGATAAAGTATTATTATTCAGTATGATTTAGTTCGATCTATAATTTTAATTGCATTGGGGAAGGGAGATATATCAGTGGATTATCGTCTTGCTAAGGGTGTCGATTTGCATGTTATTCCGACAAAGCAGTTTAAGATGACCCATATCTTGATTGACTTTGCGACACTACAGACAACTACGAATGCCACAGCAAGGAACCTCCTTGCTAACCTATTAGAAACAAGTACTCATCTTTATCCGACACAAACAGCGTTTGCACGTCAGATGGCAAAATTGTATGGAGCATTTGTTTCGCTTGGTGTTGGTCGGGTAGGCCAGTTGCATACCGTTCGGCTGCGATCAAGTTTTATTAATAATCAGTTGGCACAGAATAATTTATTTGCACAGGTAACTGAGTTAATTAATCAGGTACTATTCCACCCATTAATTGATGATGGTGAATTTGATAGCCCAACATTTCGTCTGCAGGTAAATAACCTTGCTAGTTCAATTAAGGCGCTATATGATGACAAGCAATTTTACGCTAATCAGCAATTATTAAAGCTTTATTATTCTCCTGATTCTGTGATGAGGACGCCAAGCTTTGGTAAAATTACGGATCTTGATTACTGTACGCCAGCAAGTCTTGTTCAAACATATGAAAAGATGATTAATCAGGATAAAATTGATATTTTTGTTTTGGGAAATGTTGATCCTGAAAACGTGTATTCAGCAATTTATCAATTACCATTTGCTGACCGAAATCCACAACTTCCCAACCAACCATTCTACTTTCAACAAGTTCATGAAGATGTAGTTAGTCAAGAAGAACAGCAACATGTTAGTCAGGCTAAACTAGACCTTGGCTATCACCTGCCGATTTATTACCGTGATCCGCTGTATCCGGCTGCTCTCGTTTTCAATGGTCTCTTTGGTGGGACACCTTATTCAAAACTATTTACTAATGTTCGTGAAAAGGCAGGATTAGCATATTACGCTTCAAGTCGCCTGGCACCATTCTCTGGATTAGTTAACGTGCAGACCGGAATCCAGCCAACTGATTACCAAACTGCTTTAACAATGATCCAGGAACAAGTAAACGAACTCCAAACCGGAAACTTTACTGGCGACTTAATGCGTGAAGTTCAGGACGCGTTAATTAATCAGCATTATGCTGGTTTCGATCTTGCAAATAACATTTTAGAACATCACTTGGTTAATCAATTACTTTCATTAGGAGAACAAACAGACTTTGCAAATCAAATCAACCGGGTGACAAAGAATGATGTGATGAAAGTTGCATCAATGATCAAACTACAGGCAAGTTATTTATTGAGTGGTGAAAAATAAAACTATATGAATAAAGAAGTTTATGACGAATTCAACCAACCGGTTTACCGGCAACAGCTACCAACCGGCTTATCTTTGCAAATGATTCCAATGAGTGGTTATCATAAAACTTATGCAATTTTTACTACTAATTTTGGCTCAATTGATAATCATTTTGTTCCGTACGGCAAAAAAGACGCAATTCAGGTTCCGGACGGGATCGCGCATTTCTTAGAGCATAAAATGTTTGAAAAGGCTGATCATGATGCCTTTGACTTATTTGGGAAACTTGGCGCTGATTCAAACGCCTTTACGAGCTTTACTCAAACTAGTTACCTCTTTTCTACTACCGATCATGTTCGGGAAAGTCTGAATGTCCTGCTCGATTTTGTCCAGGAACCGTACTTTACAGAACAAACGGTAAAGAAAGAACAGGGAATTATTGGTCAAGAGATAAAAATGTATGAGGATGACGCTTCCTGGCGGTTATATCTTGGAATCTTAGGTAACCTTTATCCTAATGATCCCATGCACATTGATATTGCAGGAACTGTTGATAGTATTAGTAAGATTACTCCCGAGTACTTAATGGAAACTTATCGGACCTTCTATCAACCAAGTAATATGAACCTAGTATTGGCAGGAAAGTTGGATCCGGATGAGGTTGTTGAGTGGGTAACTGATAATCAAAGTCATCGGCAATTCTTACCTGCAATAACACCAGAGCGGGTATTTAACCTTAATGATCCATCCGCTCACGATGTTATTCCGTTTCGGTCCCTAACGATGGATGTGGCTAGACCAAAAGTCATTGTTGGGTTGCGCGGAATTGAGATGCCTGAAAGTGGTCGAGAACGATTACATTATAAATTAGCAATTGATTTGTTACTTGATGTTCTTTTTGATGATACTTCGGACAATTATTTACGGTTATACAACAATGAGGTTCTTGACGATTCATTTGCTTATAATTTAGAAATGCAACGGGACTTTTACTTTGCATATTTCAGTTCTGACACCGATCAAATGGAACGATTTGCGGATGAAGTGATTGCTATCTTAGAAAGTGCGGATCAGCAAATTGATGCCGCGAGAACACGCTTTAATGAAATCAAGAATGCGGAGATTGGCCGTTTAACTGGCTTATTGGATTCACCAGAGGCTGTTGCAAACCATTATGGAGGAAGTTTCTTTGATGGTGCTAACCTGATGGATGAGATTAGGGAATTACGATCAATTGATTTAAATGACCTTTATGATGTTGCCAAGCGCTTCATTGTTTCACAGGGAATTTCTGTATTCCAAATCATTCCCCAGCATCGTTAATTCAAGACTTTCTTAATAATTGATAGCGGGATGCCATGCTATAATTAGCAGGTAGGATTAAAATTCAGAGATGGAGATATCACAATGAGTGAAAACGATAATGAACAACAAATCCAAATTGGAAAGAAGCTACGTGATGCTCGACAAGCTAAGGGCTATACGTTAGATGATTTACAACAGTTAACGAAAATTCAGAAACGATACTTAATTGCAATTGAAGACGAAAAGTTTGACGAATTGCCAGGGGACTTTTACGTTCGGGCTTTTATTAAGCAGTATGCAGATACGGTGGGCCTTGATGGTAATGAGCTGTTAAAAGAGTTCAATGAACAATTACCTAAGGCAAAAACAGAAGAATATTCCGATCATATTAGTCAGGCAGTTGAAACCCGAGCAAATCGGCGAAAAACTGTTAGCCAAGGGGTTAGTAAGGTTCGTCAATACATGCCAACCATTATTATTGCGTGTGTAATTGTAATTGTTCTAGCTGCAATTTGGGTAACTGCAATTGTTCGCGGTCACCAGGATTCCTCAACCAAGATTGATAATAGTTCCGTTTCGGTTTCAGGTGAAAGCCGAAAGAAGAGTAGCAGTTCTGTAAAGAAGAGTTCCACTAAGACGAAGAAGAGTACGGCCATTAAATTAACGGAAGCTAGCCGGAATAATAATAGTGTTACTTACAATGCCGCTTCATTAAAGAAGGATGCCAAGTTACAAATCAAGACAAGTGGTCGGGCATGGAACAGTGTTACTACCGATGGCACAAATGCTTTAAGTCGGACAATGGACGCTAATTCAACGGCTGATGTGACTATTAAGCGAACTACTAGTACGGTTGTTATTACAGTCGGTAATGCTTCAGCTACTACCTTAAAACTTGGTAATAAGAAGATTAACTTTACGGATAATGGTCGCTACAACAATACTCGGACAGTGACGATCCACTTTGGTAATTCATCAAGTTCATCCGTATCAAGCAGTGGTTCTTCTAGTCGAGCTACTAGTGGTCAGCAGACTGCTCCTCAACCGACGAGAACAAGTCAGAGTACAACGACTAATGCGTCCCGGACTACTACAAATCAAGGTCAGAACCGGACACAGACACAACAGTCACAAACAAATCAAACGCAATCACGCTAATGGGTATGAGGAGGAAGTAATTTGAATTTACCTAATAAACTAACCGTTGTGCGGTTAATCATTATCCCCTTTTTCTTACTATTAATGGTTCTTCCGTTACAATCGTGGGGAGCAGTCAGCTTTTGGGGAGCAACGATCCCTGTTTCACAATTCATTGCGGCAATCTTGTTTATTGCAGCAACATTGACTGATAATTTAGACGGTCGAATTGCGCGTAAACACCACTTGGTAACTAATTTTGGGAAGTTTACTGACCCGCTAGCAGATAAATTACTAGTAATGACGGCATTTATTGTTTTAACTGGTAATCAGGTTGTTCCTGCTTGGGTAACATCAATTATTATCTGGCGAGAATTATCGGTGACTGGATTGCGGCTCTTATTAGTAGAACAAGATGGCGTTGTTCTGGCTGCTAAAATGCCAGGGAAAATCAAAACAACTACCCAGTTTATTGCAATTATCTTCCTGCTTCTTAATAACGTGATTTTTGCAATTTGGGGAATTCCATTTGGCCAAATTATGTTGTACATTTGCTTATTCTTTACCATTTATTCTGGAGTTGACTACTTTATTCAGGGACGGGATGTCTTTTCAGACGGCTTTAAATAACTATTAGTTTTATATACATTAAGAAGCGACCTTGCTCATCTTGAAGTGCAACAAAAAAGTTAGACAAAATTGATTATTTAAGCTACCAAGGTAT